>ENA-ORUB01001632-ORUB01001632.1-human-gut-metagenome-genome-assembly--contig:-NODE-1632-length-23564-cov-3.399464_pt1 | contig 23564 bp, 25 predicted proteins | sample MGYA00241918_ERZ509200 | MGnify/ENA primary metagenome ERZ509200 (study PRJEB26280, sample SAMEA2338853) | human gut metagenome | biome: human gut; feature: human-associated habitat; material: faeces... | reverse complement strand
CTGTTGATGGTGAGGAAGTGAAAGAACTTCCCTTGGAAACTGAAACAACTGTCGAGACGGTATGTTTGCTGTCAAAGGTACAGAAGTAAATAGTGTAAATAGCCTTAAAATAAAGCATTTCCGGGTATTCGGACAACCTTCTGAGGGTTGCCTGGATACCCAGTTTTTTCTTTTGGGGAACATATCAACCACCATTTTTCGAGGTCGAGTTGACAGGATAAAAATGGCGAGGGTTGAGTTGATAGAAATGTTTACAAAGTAAAACAACTACGTAAATGCAATGCAAAATGAATAGCATCCCATTGACTTTGAAGTGCTTTTGTGTTACAATGTGTATTAGTTTTTCTATACCTATGAGGTTGTAAGCAGGAGGATATAATATGCGATGTCAGTTATCAACATTAATGGGTCAATCAAGATACTCGATTCAAGATGTTCATAATAAAACTGGATTGGCTAGAAGTACCGTAACACAATTATATCATGACAAAGCTACGAGAATAGATTTTGAAACTATAGAGAAACTTTGTGCCCTATTCCAGTGTAATATCAATGATTTGTTAGAACTGGAAGGGACTAAGTCTAAAGGATAGGATAAGATTATGAATTATAGAGCTTTATCATTATTTTCGAGTGCAGGCGTAGCTGAAACTTATTTTGAAGAACACGGAATTTCAGTGAAAGTTGCAGCGGAGCTTTTGCCAGAAAGAGTAAAAATATATAAACATCTGTATCCTTCTGTAAACATGATTGAAGGAGATATTACAGAGAAAGAAACTTTTGATAGTATTATTGCAGCGGCACAAAAGGAAAAGTGTAATTTTCTAATTGCTACACCTCCATGTCAGGGGATGAGTACAGCTGGCAAGCAACTTAAAAATGACCCAAGAAATAGATTGATTATAAATGTTGTCGAAGCAGTTAAGCTACTTAAACCGTCATTTATAATGATTGAAAACGTTCCTGAAATTCTGCAAACTAAAATTGAGATTGACGGCAAATGGACTCTTATAGATGAGTATTTGAGAAAAGAGTTAGCTAAAGAATACAATTTTAATGTGAACAAGGTTGTGAACGCAATGAATTATGGTGTTGCACAATCAAGGGAGCGTTGTGTGTATCTTCTTGCGCACAAGACTACAAATATTCAATGGGAGTTTCCAGCACCACTTGATAGGGTTGCAACTATGAGAGATGCAATCGGAGATTTACCATCATTAGACCCGGATGTAACTGATATCACAGAAGAAGAAAGATTGAAGTTGTTCCCTGACTTTTATCGCAAAAAAGAAGAAGGCTTAAAAGTTTCAAAGTGGCATTATCCGCCTAAACATAAGTATAGGCACGTGATTGCAATGATGCACACACCAGAAGGATGTTCTGCGTGGAATAATGAAACTTATTATCCAACGCTTTCGGATGGAACGAAGTCTAAAGGATATAAAAACACATACAAGCGTCAATGGTGGGATAAGCCAGCTTATACAGTAACAAAGTACACAAGCAGAATAGGGTCTCAAGAAAATGGGCATCCCGGACGTGCAATTATTGACTCGCCATTAGAAACAGAAAGAGTTTGGTCAGATGCTCGTGTGTTGTCCATTTTTGAATTGATGCGTGTATCTTCGCTGCCAGACAACTGGAATATTCCGGTTTGGGCAAGTAGTAACGTAATTAGAGAGATTCTTGGTGAAGGAGTACCACCAAGACTTTTAGAGTATGCACTCATAGAATTGGAGCGATTAACTGATGGCGAATGTTAAATTTAAAAATACAGTGAAGGCTCTTTCTTTGTTCGCAAATGTAGGAATTGCAGAAACATATTTATCAGAATTAGGAATTGATGTTATTGTTGCAAACGAACTGGTAGAAGAACGTTGCAAATTTTATAAGCATTTATATCCTTCTGTAAATATGATTCAAGGTGATATTACCGATGAAGAGATATTTGCAAAAGTTATTGCTGAAGCACAAGCGGCAGGTGTAGAAATGCTGATTGCAACGCCACCATGCCAAGGAATGTCATGTGCGGGGAGGAAGGATCCTAAAGACCCAAGAAATTTTTTGGTTTATTATGCAGTTGAAGCAATCAAGAAACTCAAGCCACGTTTTGTTATTATAGAAAATGTAACAATGCAACAGCATACGCAAATACTGTATAAGGATGAATATGTATTCATCCCAGAATACATTGAAAAGGAGCTAGGCGAATATTATGTTTTTAATGCGAAACGCATTGTAAATGCTATGGATTACGGTGTTCCGCAATCTAGACAAAGATACATTTACTTACTTGCCTTAAAGTCCGAGAAGGTACAGTGGGAATTCCCAGAAAAAGATGACCATATTATTACTTTAAAAGAAGCAATTGGTGATTTGCCATCACTTGACCCTTGTTTAAGAGATGTGGATGAGAGATGGAGATTTCCGGATTACGAAAAGAAGAGGCAGGAAGGCTTAAAAATATCTAAATGGCATTACCCTCCGGTTCATAGTTGGAAACAGGTTGAGTGGATGGTTCATACTCCTTCAGCTATGTCTGCGTTTAAGAACGAAGTGTTCTATCCGATGACTAAAGGCAGAAGGGTCAAAGGGGCTCCGAGAACATATATGAGAATGGACTGGAACAAGCCAGCAACAACTATTATGCAAAATAGTGGTGTAATATCAGCATTTTCGACGGTTCATCCAGGACGTTTGTTGCATGACAGTGACATAGAAAGTGAAAGAATTTATTCAGATGCTCGTTCGTTATCAATATATGAATTGTTGATATTGTCTTCGTTACCATTGGATTGGAATATTCCGGATTGGGCGGATGATGTTCTTATCCGAAAAGTTATCGGAGAGGGTATCCCGCCATTATTAATAAAACGTGCGATAGAAGCACTTATTATTGGAGGTAAGTATGATAGGTAAATTAACTATTGATAAATCAAGCATGAATATCAGCTATTTTCTTTACACTATCAAGATTATTGCTTCCAATGAAGGCAAAATCTCTAGAAAAAATTTCGTAAAGGAAATGGCGGACTTTGTAGGCGTTCCTGCTGTCCAAAATAATAAAGAAAACCGAACTGCCTACAACAAGAGTAAATTACCAAGATACTTTGGTTTTGTTGATATTGTTGCAGATGAGCAGGAGCTTAATTATTTGGTGTTGACCAATAGAGGAGAGATTCTGGCCGAATATATTCAGGATAACGGAGAGGACAAGGACGCCGTTGAACGTTATAGTATAGCTAGTGAACACAGAACAGATTTCATAGATTTGATTTTTGACAGTGTTATCTTTGACTCTTTCGGAAAAAACAACAGTGGTGCAGAACAATCCAATACGGACGTTGAACCGCCTAAAGTTGTCTTTAAAACAATTTATGAATTGGGAAAAGCGACCGCAGAAGAAATATGTTATGTAATGTTTGGACTTAACAGAGGTGTTTTTTCTGATTTTGACGAGGCGATTGCCAGTGTAAGGGAAAAACGCTCAAATGCTATTCATGATTATTCTGAAATTATGGAGGAATGGGCAATCACAAATATTGTTCATGACTGCAAGATAATCAAAATATTTACTGACAGTAATATTTCTTTGTTGATAAGTGAAAGAGATACAGATAACGGAAAACTATACTATCAACTTAGTTCTGTATTAAGTGAATCTCACAAAGAACAGCTAAGGACAATTAGTGCTGTGTACGAACCGTTAAAACTGTTTGCATACACAAATGGTAATGCGGCTACTGTTGAAAATTGGGTTGAAGGTGCGGTTCTAGGGCGTATTAGTGACAATTCGCAAATTGTCAAATATAAGTTTGGAATTGATTCAAACCCTCTTTGTGCTAATGGTGCAGATTCAAATTTTGTACCAGGTGTTTTTGAAAAGGCTATTCTAGCTGCATTTCAAAATGAGAAGAAAAATATATACCTTGTTGTGCAAAATACAACGGAGCCATCATTCTTTGGTACCATTGGAAAATATGCTACACTCTTAAATAGAATAGATAATGTGAAGGATGATTGGCATGGTTGGTCAAGGACACCATTGAATGATGACAAACTTTATCGTTGGCTGATTGCACAGAGCAGTAGAGCTAGAAGTATTTTAAGTAATAGCGAGGTTATACTACCATCAAATTTACACATAGTGGGGACTATTATTATGGATAATGAAAATAGAAATACTGAATTTGATTATGAGTTTCGTAGGTGTCTGATTGATACTGCGGAAGACACCATTCCTGTTGAAGATCATATTGATGAGTCTAAGCGTTTACGAGGCGGAGTAAATGTTTTGTTATATGGCGTACCGGGATGTGGTAAAAGTTTTATGATTATGACCAAGTATTGTAAGGATGCCGATGCGATTGAACGTGTGGTATTTCACCCTGATTATACCTACGGTGACTTTGTTGGTCAGATACTGCCATTAACAGATGCAGAAAGCGGAAAAATCAGATATGAATTCTCTCCGGGACCGTTTACTCGTATCTTATCGGATGCCTATAACCATCCGACTAAGAAATACTGCTTAATTATAGAAGAAATCAACCGTGGTAATGCTCCGGCAATTTTCGGTGACATCTTTCAATTACTCGATAGAGATGAAGAAGGCTATGGAGCATATGAGATAACAAATGCGGATGTTGCTGCGAAGGTGTATATTTATGGTCAAAAATCAAAAAAAATTAAGTTGCCGTCCAACTTGTTTATTTTCGCTACAATGAATACTTCTGACCAGAATGTTTTTACTTTGGATACTGCATTCCAAAGAAGATGGAATATGCGTATGGTCGAAAACAATGTGTTTAAATCCACAATCGCACAAAAATCTATTCTTGATACCAATATTAAGTGGGCAAAGTTTGCAGATGCCATTAACAGTTTGATTATTACCAAGAATGTCGGAATGACTTCTTCTGAAGATAAAAGACTTGGTGCGTACTTTGTTACAGAAAAAGATTTGTATTTCTATACAACAGCAGATGGAATAACGCAGGAAGACGCTGATGACAGAAATCATAATTTCCCTGAAAAAGTTCTGAAGTATCTTTGGGATGATGCTTTTAAATTTACAAGAGATGAAGTCTTCAAGAGTGATTATGATAGTCTTGAAAAACTTATTAAAGCATTTGAAGATGCAGAGGGAGACAAACGCTTTAACGTCTTTGCAGATGATATCTTTGGATTGAACCAAGACGAGTAAAGGGAGCAATGTTATGGAAAAAGAGTCAGCACCTTTATACGAGTGCCATGTAAATACAAATGAAGGAACGGATACTTTTGTGGGTATCCGTTCTGATGGCGAACAAATTAAGGTTTGTTTTCCGGTTGGCTATAATCTTGGGAAGACCGATGCCGAACAGAAAAATGATATACAGTTGCTGATTAGAGTGTTAACTCGTTTTTCCGGTATAAAGGAAAAACTGCTCCCACAGCTACTGATAAATAATCCCGAGACTGTCAACTTCCCGATTCAAGCGTACATGACTATTCTTAACGAATACTATAATAGAGGTTATTACACAGAGAATGAACGTGTTTTTTCGGTTAATGGTAACGGTCCTAAGAGTTGGTCACGCACTATAAAAACACAGAGGGCATATCCGCAGGATGATTCTTTTATTTACCTTACTACGGTAGCGCAGGAATCAAAAGTCGATACAGCAAATTATATTACCAAGATAAATGAGTTCTGTGTAGAAGAAGCGTATAAAAAAGTTGGGTTTTTGTTTTCAGCAGATAGGGTAAGAAAACCAGCAATTCCGTTTGATGAAAAACGCTTTGTCATGGCTCTGAAGGAAAAACTGCGTAGCGAGAATAATGATAAAAATAAAGCTTTATTTTCAAGCATGATTGATATGATTCAGTATGTTGGTAAAAAAGGTAAAAATGCAAGATTTTTCTTCGGCACAAATGACTTTGAGTATGTGTGGGAAAGACTCATAGATTTCAATTTTGGTGAAGATAACAAAAACTTCTATTTCCCAAGAACATCGTGGTATTTGGGAACAGAAGGTAAACATGCAAAATCAGCACTTGAACCGGATACGATAATGAGAGAGGATGACAAGGTATTTATCTTGGATGCGAAGTATTATCGTTACGGTGATAGTAAGGATCCGACAGAATTGCCTCGTTCTACTTCCATTAACAAGCAGATTACATATGGAGAATATGTGGCTACTGACCCTAAATTCAAAGATAAAAACGGTCAGGCACCTCCGGTATACAATGTTTTTTTGATGCCGTTCAATAAAAATGGACAAGTATTCCCTTCAAAGGAAAATATGCTGCACATTGGAGAAGCACGAGGAGATTGGAAAGATTCTGGTGTATCGTATGAAAGAGTGCAGGGTGTTCTGCTTGATATTAAATGGATGATGGCACGAACTGTTAAGCATAACAAGAAGGACATCAGTCAATTGGCACGGTTGGTCGAAAGTATAATTCAAAAAACGGACCCGCTTGCTAAAAAGAAGGATGATAATGTAGAAAGAGCAATGACTATGTAAAAGTAGCCATTGCTCTTTTTTATTTTCTTAATTTTCTATGACGCATTTGAGCGGCAGCATTTTGGCAAGCAACATCGTGATACTGTTTTCTGCTATTCGTGGTCTTCACTTTGAATAGACGACCACAGTTTGGATTCGCACATTTTCGGTAAACCTCATAGTCTGGTCTTGTGTAGAATAGTGCGAAATATAATGCTGTGAAAAAATTTGGAATTTCCCAATTAGGTGACATGGTGTCAACATTGTAGGTAGGATGGATACCGTATAATTCAAAATCGAATTCTTCTTTTACAGTATTTCTTGCAATGTAAATAAGTTGAGATTTAAAAGTATCATCAAACTTATCGTTATCACACAGTTTTTCATCTGTATGTAAGACACCATCTTCAGGCACATCTTCAATTTTTATTCCGATATTTATCAGATGGTATAGATAGTCAATGACATATCTGGCGCGCACATCCATGTTTTCATCGAACGCATCCCTATATAATTTTGTTATTTTTGCTTTGAAGATACTCGGACTACTTGCAGAATAAAAATCTATGTCTTCTGCCGCTTCGTGGTAATCAATCATTCCAAGGCATTCTTCGTGTTTTGTGAAAGAATCAGGTATTGGATAATAATCATCATAAGGGTCATTGGTATAGCAATTAACTAGATTTCCAGTGAGGTTAGGCAAGGAGCTGATGTTATACCAATAGTGAGTAAAAGCGTGTACACAAGAGCATAGTCCCTCGTTGTTCTCGTTCAAAGCCACTTTTCGTGGTGCAGCAAACAATAGATATGCCGTTAATCTAAAAATATAGTCAAAATCTATATTTTCCTCTTCTAGGACTGCCATTAATTTTACAAGGACTTTAAATCTGTACATCAAGTGAGATAATTCATTATGATTAAATATTCTGTATTTTCCGTCAGACGGTAGAGGCATGATAAAGCCGTATACGTCAATAAACTCTTTGATTTTATCTGCTCTGCGCAAATCAACGTTCAGGAAATCCTCTATTACTTTATTTTTCTCTATTACGGCTCCAGTTTTGCTATCTATCATTACAAGTCCATCAATGGGAGCATAAGCATATTTGTGAAAACCTTCAATTGCTTTTAACTGAAGGCAGTGGTATTCGACTCCATCATTAGTATAGTTGGTTGTAACTTTACAATCACAATGAGGATTCTCGTAAGTGAACATATTTCCTGCCATCTCTAATGCTTTATTCATAGGCATCAAACCTCCAATTTTTCAAGATATAATGGGTTGTATAAGTGTTTATTGAGTTTGAGAGTCATTGTGTAAGTGATTACATAATGGCTCATTTATTATATCAGAAATTAATAACTAAATAAATAAGTCATTATGGATTTTAATAAAAAAGTAAGTGGAAATATGATAAATTCCTTTATTCTCTAAGCCTAAGTAAAATATAAGTAGGTTGAAAAACCTAAAAATTATTCCAATGCCCGAAGTGGTCGACCTTAAGGCGGCGGGATACATCAAGAGTCAACTTCACGGTATAGCCGTGGACTGACCAAAGATGTACCCACCGTGCTTTGTCATGCCCATTTTCGGTATCAGAGTCGGTGTGTACCATCACATCGGCTCTTTTTGTGTCCCTGCCGCCACCCAATCGGGCGGAAAAGAAAGGCAGGGACTTTAAATGAGAAAGTTCAAAACATCAGCGGATAACCGCACCAACTACATTTATTACTTCGATGATGGCAGCAAATGCGTCATCACTCCGGGTGAGAACGGAGAAAACACTACCATCATAGCACAGCTTCATGCAATGGATGATGAACAGGTCGATGCTGACCGCCGTGAGGAGTATTACTGCCCAGTTCATTATCTGGCTTACTCCGATGGCGAAGGTGAAGAAGCGGATGACCGCAATCCTTACTTATGCGACACAGCTGCAGATCCATTGGAGCAGCTGCTTGCCTCCATCAATGAGCAGGAGCATTCGGAAAAGCTGGACAAGCTCAAGGCAGCACTTACCACACTGACTGACCTGCAGAGAGATACCATCCATAAAAAGTTCTATCACAACATGTCCAACGTGGATATTGCAGCGGAAGAAGGCGTGTCTGAGGCGGCTATCCGTAACCGCCTCAAAAAGATTTTCGCAAACCTTGCGAAAAAAATCTACGAAATGGGGGTTCGATTCCCCCGCTTCTTTCGCATATAGACAGAGGGATACAACAAAAGACCCTCGGAAAGGAGTCACAGCAATGAAACACAAAGTATGTATCAACATTGCAAAACCCGGCGGTACACTGACCCCGGTAATAAGAAGCGGTACGGTGCAGATCCGAAAGCGACTGCTCGACTTCCTCTTTGGACAGCAGGTCAATGTCCTTGTCCTGTCCCCCGGTGACTCGGTGCAGACTGTCGAGATCCGAGAACTGAAGGAAGGAGGTAAGAACCGTGATTAACAATCAGAAGTACAACTTATTTCTTGATGCGGTGAGAATCATCCGCTCCCTGGCTGATGTATTCGAGGCAATCGCAGATACCTACAGAGATGCAACTGTAGTAGAAGCCGATGCCAATGTCATTGATGCACAGGAAGTAAAGGAACTCCCTGTTGAGAAGGAAGTAACTCTGGAAGATGTCCGAGCCGTTCTGGGGCAGAAGAGCCAGGCTGGTATGACTGCCGAAGTGAGAGAACTCATTACAAAATACGGCGGCACCAGACTGTCAGATATCGACCTGGCACAGTACAAAGCACTTCTTGCTGAAGCGGAGGTGCTTGGAAATGAGTAAACACGCTTTTCTTTCTCCTTCCGGTTCGCACCGATGGCTGAACTGCACACCGAGTGCGATGCTTGAATCCGAGTTTCCGGGTGGCAGCAGTTCAGCCGCCGAAGAAGGAACTGCTGCCCACGCCTTTTGCGAACACAAGTTAAAGAAAGCACTCCGCAGAAGAAGCAAAAGACCTGTCTCCGATTACGATAGTGACGAGATGCAGGAGTACACCGATAATTATGTGGATTATGTGCTGGAGCAGCTTGAAGTCGCAAAGCAGACCTGCAAAGACCCAATGGTGCTGATTGAGCAGAAAGTAGACTTTTCGGAATATGTCCCGGACGGCTACGGCACTGCAGACTGCATCATCGTATCGGACGATACTATGCAGATCATTGATTTTAAGTACGGGCTGGGAGTTTTGGTCGATGCCGAACAGAATACACAGCTGATGTGTTATTCCATCGGTGCGTTGAATCTCTTTGACAGCCTGTATGACATCAAGCAAGTAACGATGCACATCTTTCAGCCTCGCAGGGAGAATGTCCAAAACTGGACTATCCCGGTAGATGAACTGAAAGCATGGGCAGAGAACGAACTGAAGCCGAAGGCGCAGATGGCCTTAAACGGCGAGGGTGAATATAATCCCGGCGAATGGTGTCAGTTCTGTAAGGCAGCAGTCCGCTGCAGAGCAAGGGCTGAAGAAAAACTTCGTCTTGCACAGCAGGAGTTCAAAATGCCGCCGCTTCTTACAGATTCTGAAATCGAAGAAGTGCTGACCATCCTTCCCGACCTTACCAAGTGGGCAGACGGCATCCTGGCTTATGCCACCGACGCAGCAGTCAACCACGGCAAGGAATGGAACGGGTTCAAGGTTGTCGAAGGCAGATCCGTCCGCAAGTACAAGGACGAAGAACTGGTCGCACAGGCAGCCAAAGACCACGGCTATACCGATATCTATCGTCAGAGCCTTATCACCATGACGGAGATGCAAAAGCTGATGGGCAAAAAACAATTTGAACAGATCCTGGGTGACCTCATTGTGAAACCACAGGGTAAGCCGACCTTAGTTCCGGTAACGGACAAGCGGCCGGCAATGAACGTAACAAACGCCAATAACGAATTTAAACAGGAGGATTAATATCATGGCTATTTCTAAGACAAAAGTTATCACAGGTGTAAACACTCGTCTCTCTTATTTCCATGGCTGGGAACCTACCAGCATCAACAACGGACCTGAGAGATACTCCGTTTCCGTACTTATCCCTAAATCTGACACCGAAACGGTGAAGGCTATCAACGAGGCTATCGATGCCGCAATTGAAGAGGGTGTTGCCAAGTTTGGCGGCAAGAAGCCTAACAAGACCGCAATCAAGCTTCCTTTGCGTGACGGTGATACCGAGCGTGATGATGAGGCGTATAAAGGTCACTACTTCATCAATGCCAACAGCACGACTCCGCCTCAGATCGTGGACAAGTATGTGAAGCCTATCCTTGACCGCAACGAAGTATACTCCGGCTGTTATGCCCGTGTATCTCTGAATTTCTATGCGTTCAATAGTAACGGCAACAAGGGCGTGGCATGTGGCTTGGGCAACATCCAGAAGATCCGTGACGGTGAAAGCCTTGGAGGCAGGAGTTCTGCAACTGACGATTTCAGCACTGTGGCTGATGACGATTTCCTTTCCTAAACATATAAACCCGGCGAGCGGTGGTGCTGCCACCGTCTGCCCACATTGAATAACGAGGTGAACGTAATGAACGAAGTATATGAATTTATGAAACAGGTCGATGTGATAGTCCCTTTCTGCCTAATCTACGGTCTTGCCATCAATGGCATCGTGTGGGCAGTGTGCGAATTTTTCAGATTTATGGTCAAGAAGGCAAAAGTTTTTATTACAAAACACAAAGAGAAAAAGGCTGCACATGAGGATGATGTGACGGAGTAAACATGACGGGCGGCGGAGGATATTCTTCTGTCACCTTTGTCATAGAAAGGAGCAGCTATGCAGTATTTAAGCATTGATATCGAAACATACTCCAGCGTGAATCTGCAGAAAGCCGGAGTTTATAAATATGCCGAGAGTCCTGACTTCGATATCCTTCTGTTCGGTTACAGTGTGGATGGCGGAGCAGTCCAGGTCATAGACCTTGCCTGCGGCGAGAAGATTCCGGCGGAGATTGCGGATGCCTTGTCGGACGAATCCGTTATCAAGTGGGCATTCAACGCACAGTTTGAGCGTGTGTGCCTGTCGAATTATCTTGATACATGGCTCTCCCCGGACAGTTGGCACTGTACGATGGTGTGGTCGGCAACACTCGGCCTGCCATTGTCCCTGGAAGGTGTAGGAGCAGTTCTGGGACTGGAGAAGCAGAAACTGACCGAGGGGAAGAATCTTATCAAATACTTCTGTGTTCCCTGCGCCCCTACCAAGACCAATGGCGGCAGAACCAGAAATCTTCCGCAGCACGATATGGAAAAGTGGGAGCAGTTCAAGGCATATAATCTGCGTGATGTGGAAACAGAGATGAGCGTCCAGAAGAAGCTGACCCGTTTCCCTGTTCCCGATTTTATTTGGAATGAATACCATCTTGATCAGGAAATCAATGACCGCGGCATCGGACTGGATATGACACTTGTGGAACAGGCTATTGCCATCGACAGCATCAGTCGCAAAAGTCTCACACAGCGGATTCAAAATCTGACCGACCTTGACAATCCCAACTCCGTAGCACAGATGAAAGGGTGGCTTTCGGATAACGGACTGGAAATGGATACTCTCGGCAAGAAGGCCGTGGCAGAAACATTCAAGACTGCACCAAAGCGCCTGGCAGATGTTCTTTCCCTCCGTCAGCAGCTTGCCAAGAGCAGTGTGAAGAAATACACCGCTATGCAGACAGCGGTTTGCAAGGATTCCAGGGCAAGAGGAATGTTCCAGTATTACGGTGCCAACCGAACCGGCAGATTTGCCGGACGCATCATCCAGCTGCAGAATCTTCCGCAGAATCATATGTCTGACCTTGCCGATGCCAGGGCACTTGTCCGAAGCGGAAACTACGATGCTCTGGAACTTCTGTATGACGATATCCCGGATACGCTTTCACAGCTGATCCGCACAGCCTTCGTTCCCCAGGATGGCAGGAAATTTATCGTAGCAGACTTTTCTGCCATTGAAGCGAGAGTCCTTGCCTGGCTTGCAGGTGAGAAATGGAGAATGCAGGTCTTCGCCGATGGCAAGGACATTTACTGCAGTTCGGCATCGCAGATGTTTGGTGTCCCGGTAGAAAAGCATGGCATCAACGGTCATCTCCGCCAGAAGGGTAAGATTGCGGAACTGGCTCTCGGTTACGGCGGTTCGGTCGGTGCGCTCAAGAGTATGGGTGCTTTGGAGATGGGACTTACCGAAGAGGAACTTCAGCCGCTGGTGAACGCATGGAGAAATGCCAACCCGATGATAACGGCTCTGTGGTGGGATATCGATAGAGCGGTGAAGACTACGGTCAGAGAACACATTCCGACTGAAGTGGCAGGACTTAAGTTTACCTATGAGAGTGGATTCCTTTTCATGAGACTTCCTTCCGGCAGACGGCTTGCCTATGTGAAGCCACGCATGGGTATCAACCAGTTCGGCAGTGAATCGGTGACCTATGAAGGAGTGGGTGCTACGAAAAAGTGGGAGCGTCTTGAAAGCTATGGTCCGAAGTTTTGTGAGAATGCTATCCAGGCAATCGCGAGAGATATTCTCATGTATGCCATGCAGACACTCCGAAACTGCAGTATCGTTGCCCATGTCCATGATGAACTGATTATCGAAGCGGACAGGCGTATGAGCCTCAGTGCAGTCTGTGAGCAGATGGGCAGAACACCGCCCTGGGCGAAGGGACTGCTTCTTCGTGCTGACGGATACGAATGTGATTTTTATAAAAAAGACTGATTTTAGGGGGTTCGATTCATTCGGGTTCTTCGCATATAGGCAGAAGGAATTGTCCTTCTGTCTATTTCATTTTTTAAGGAGGATTCGCTATGGACGAATTAATCAGAATCAATTACGACAGTGAGCGCCCTACAGTGAACGGACGTGATTTGCATGAGGCTTTGCAGGTGAAGACCGCATACAAGGACTGGTTTCCAAGAATGTGTGAGTACGGCTTTGTGGAAGGCAGAGACTTCTGCTCATTTTTGAGCGAAAGTTCCGGCGGACGTCCTGCGGTAAATCATCAGCTTACCATCGACATGGCAAAGCAGCTCTGCATGATTCAACGCACCGATATCGGAAGAAAGTTCCGTCAGTACTTCATTCAAGTGGAAGAGGCATGGAACTCCCCGGAGGCCATTATGGCAAGGGCACTGCAGTTTGCCAATCAGCAGCTGGCACTTTTATCACAGCAGAACATGGCTCTTACAGAAACCGTGGCCATTCAGAATCAGCAGATTACGGAGATGAAACCGAAGGTCAGCTACTACGATGTGGTGCTGAACTGCAAAGACCTTATTTCCACATCTACCATTGCCAAGGATTACGGCAAGTCTGCCATCTGGATGAACCGATATCTCCACGAAAAGGGTGTGCAGTTTAAGCAGGGTGACATCTGGCTTTTATATCAGCGATATGCCCAGGAGGGCTATACCAGCACCAAGACTCATACCTATCCCGGTACGAATGGTGAGACTCATACGAAGGTGCATACCTACTGGACGCAGAAAGGCAGACTCTTCATTTACGAACTGATGAAATCAGACGGTTATATGCCTCTGATTGAAATGGGGGTGTAAGCCGTGAACATCGATAAGTTCAATTCAGAAGGGTGCGGGTCTCCGGTGGAGACCTCTCAGCCTTTGGCTGAGAAGCACCGACCGAGCCGGGAGGCGAGACACTTTGACCCGACAAGTTATGAGGCTATGACCAATGTGGCAAAGGCTGACAAGCAGTCTGCTTTTCGCCCACTCGTTTATATCTGTTCTCCGTTTTCCGGTGATACGGAAAGAAACAGTGAACAGGCAAGAAAGTACAGCCGTTTTGCCTATGAGCAGAATACGATTCCGGTGACACCGCACCTTTTGTATCCGCAGTTCATGAATGACGAGAACCAAAAGGAACGTGCCGATGCCATGCATTTCAACTATGTGCTGCTTGGCAAGTGTAATGAACTGTGGGTGTTCGGTGATGTGATATCCAAGGGCATGGCACATGAGATTGGTATTGCAAAAAAGAGACAGCAGACCATCAGATGGTTTGACAGAAACTGCAAGGAGGTTATCCATGATTGATTTTACCCTTTATACCGCAAACTGCTGCGGTGACAGTTCCAACTGCGTATATCCCAATAAGGCTCACATTACGGACTCGGCATCTTTCGTGGCTGCCATCAAGCAGGATCATGTATGTGCCGCATATAAGAATAACTACCGAAGCAATGACAATTTCCTCGAAACGGATGTTCTTCCGATGGACTGTGACAATGACCACTCCGATGATCCGAAAGACTGGGTCTATCCCCTGGACGTGGTGATGGCATTTCCGGATGTTTCCTTACTTGTCAGCTATAGCCGCAACAACATGAAGGTGAAAAACGGAAAGGCAGCAAGACCAAAGTTCCATGTGTATTTCCCTATCCCGACCATGACGGATGGAAAAACCTATGCGGAACTGAAGAAACGCATCCAGGAGTTCTTCCCGTATTTTGATGCGGATGCCTTGGGTGAGGCTCGTTTCCTTTACGGCACCGATTCGCCGGATATTGAAGTATATGACGGAGCAAGTAATGTGGCTGACTTCATTGACCGCGATGAGTTCGCAGACTTTGACGCCGGTACGGAAGAAATCAGCGAAGGCAGCAGAAACAGCACCATGAGCCATATCGCAGGAAAACTCATCAAGAGATACGGTGCAACGGATGAAGCCCATGCCCTGTTTATGAAAACGGCAGAAAAGTGCAATCCGCCTCTGGCTGATTCCGAACTGGACAAGATTTGGCACTCCGCCATCAAGTTCGGCAGCAAGGTATCCGGGCAGGAAGGCTATATCGATCCAAAGGTCTATAACTCCGACTGCGTGTTAAAGCCGGAGGACTTCTCGGATGTGGGGCAGGCCACGGTACTGGTAAGAGAGTACAAAGGGAAACTTCGCTTTTCGCCTGCTACCGATTACATGGTCTACAACGGCAGCTTTTGGGAAGAAACCGCACCGAAATCCCAGGGCATCTCCCAGGAACTGACGGAGCGTCAGCTGGAAGAGGCTGAAGCAGAGATTAAGAAAGCAATGGATGAGATGAACAAGAACGGTGCAATGGAGATTCTTGTGGCAATGGGACCGAAAAAGGCAGCAAATGCCTTTAACCGTCAGCAGGCACATTCCTTTGAGATGTATGAGAATGCACTGAATTATAAGAAATATGCCATCAAGCGCCGTGACTCCAAATACATCGCATCTGCTTTAAAAGAGGCAAGACCGATGCTTGAGATTGAGCAAAGGTTCCTGGATGCGGATGAGTTTCTTCTGAATTGTCCGTCCGGCACGATTGACCTTCGCAAGGGCATCCGCAGTCTGCGTGACCATGACCCGGAAGATTTCATTACCAAGCAGACCGCTGTTGATCCCGGAAAAGACGGAGCGGATATCTGGAATGATGCTTTGAACACCTTCTTCCAGAATGATGCCGGCCTTATTGACTATGTGCAGAAAATCGTAGGTCTGTCCGCAGTGGGCAAGGTCTATGTGGAGGCACTTATCATTGCCTATGGTGAAGGAAGAAACGGCAAGTCTACCTTCTGGAATGTGGTTTCGAGAGCCCTTGGTACCTATAGCGGAAATATCTCTGCGGATATGCTGACGGTCGGATGCCGCAGAAATGTAAAGCCGGAACTTGCCGAGGCAAAAGGTAAAAGACTGCTCATTGCTGCTGAACTGGAGGAAGGCATGAGACTCAACACATCCAATGTTAAGCAACTCTGCTCCACGGATGAAATCTATGCAGAGAAGAAATACAAAGATCCCTTCTCCTATGTTCCTACCCATACACTGGTGCTTTATACCAACCACCTGCCCAAGGTCGGTGCAATCGATAAGGGTACCTGGCGAAGACTCATAGTGATTCCATTTGGTGCCAAAATCGAGGGCAGTTCGGATATCAAGAACTATGCCGACTATCTGTTTGAAAAGGCCGGCGGTGCGATTCTCTCCTGGGTAATCGAGGGTGCAAAGAAGGTCATTGCCGATGACTTCCATATCACCGCCCCGCAGAAAGTCCAGGAAGCTATCGATGCCTATAAGGAAAACAACGACTGGATGAGTGCGTTCCTAAATGAACGCTGTGAGTTGGATGATACGGCAGTGGTCAAATCAGGAGAACTTTACAACGAGTACCGTTCCTTCTGCTTACAGGTGGGTGAGTATGTTCGCAGTTCCGCAGATTTCTATACCGCTGTTGAGTTCTTCGGTTTTGAACGGTTCAGAAACAGAAACGGCAGATTTGTCAAAGGTTTAAAGCTGAGAACTGAGTTTGAATAAGCCTTATACCGGTATGTGTGACACCTTATGCTACCTTTCTTACTAACTTTTCTATAGAACCTAAAAAAACAGATATATAGAAAAGTATAGAAAATACCCTGCATAAGGCGGCACACATACCAATATTAAGCCGTGATGGAGGTGCGGAATATGCGTGAAAAAGAAGTCGAGCAGGCTCTTGTCCGCTCCGTCAGGAAAGCGGGTGGGCTATGCATGAAATTTACCTGTCCGGGCATGGACGGTGTGCCGGACAGACTGGTGCTTCTCCCTTTTGGGAAGTGTGCCTTTGTGGAATTAAAGGCTCCCGGTAAAAAAACCGAGGCCGTTACAGATACGAAGAATGAAACAAATTACCGCTCTTGGTATTTCCTGCTATGTGATTGATGCCAAGGAGCAGATAGGAGGTGTAATTGATGCAATATCATCCCCATGATTATCAGACCTATGCGACCAACTTCATATTGGAACACCCGGTGGCAGCGGTGCTTTTAGAAATGGGACTTGGGAAAAGTGTCTGCACCCTGACTGCCATCTATGAACTGATGCTGAACCGCTTTGAAGTGGAAAGCGTTCTGGTCATTGCACCTCTTCGGGTAGCAAGAGACACTTGGCCTGCGGAGATTGAAAAATGGGATCACTTAAAAGGGCTTACTTATTCGGTTGCCATTGGAACAGAGGCTGAAAGGATAGCTGCCTTAAACAGACCCGCCCACATCTACCTCATTAACAGAGAAAATGTGGACTGGCTCATTTCAAAGAGCGGTGTTCCCTTTGATTTCGATATGGTGGTCATTGATGAACTTTCCTCATTCAAATCCTACTCAGCCAAACGATTCAAGAGCCTGCTGAAAGTTAGACCAAGGATAAAAAGGATGGTGGGACTTACGGGGACGCCATCCAGTAACGGGCTGATGGATCTGTGGGCAGAATTTCGAATCCTGGATATGGGGCAAAGGCTCGGTCGGTACATAACGAACTATCGAAATATGTTCTTTGTGCCGGATAAGCGGAATCAGCAGATGATTTTTTCCTATAAGCCAAAGCCGGGAGCGGAGAAACTCATCTACCAGCTGATTTCGGATATTACGATTTCCATGAAGTCGGCTGATTTTCTGAAAATGCCGGAATGCGTGATAAACGAAGTCCCTGTGGTGCTTTCTGAAACAGAAAGAAGTCTTTATGAGGAAATGCGTGATGAGATGGTCATTTCTCTGGAAGAGGAAGAAATCGATGCAGTAAATGCAGCAGCTCTTTCCGGAAAACTTCTGCAGATGGCAAACGGTGCTGTCTATACCGAGGAGAAGGAGACCGTGAATATCCATGACCGCAAACTGGATGCTCTGGAGGACCTCATTGAAGGTGCAAACGGCAAACCCGTTTTGATTGCTTACTGGTATAACCACGATCTGCAGAGAATCAAGGAACGGTTTAAGGTTCGTGAGATAAAGACCTCCCAGGATATCAAGGACTGGAATGATGGCAATATACCTGTTGGCGTGATACATCCTGCAAGTGCCGGACATGGACTGAACCTGCAAAGCGGTGGCAGCACTCTTGTGTGGTTTGGACTTACCTGGTCATTGGAACTGTATCAGCAGACCAATGCCAGACTCCACCGCCAGGGACAGACGGAGACAGTGGTCATCCACCATATCATTGCAAAGGACACCATCGATGAAGATGTGATGAAAGCACTCCACAGAAAAGAAAAAACACAGTCTGACCTTATCGATGCTGTCAAAGCAAGGCTTCGGAGGTGATACTTATGGCTGAACCTTATGAAAGCCTTGCAAATGCCATTATTACAACAGCTGCCAAGGACTATATGGCGGCATTAAAGATACTGAAAAAATCACCCGCAAATGTAACTGCCAAAAGTACCGTGAATGAGTGTGAGCGTTTCTTTCGTTCCTCTTGGTATGCGGCACTTACAAGCGTGGATAGTGAATTCCTTATACGAAGACTGAGAGAGGAGGCTTTGAAAAAATGACCGCAAAGGAATATTTAAGACAGGCCTACCGCCTGAACGAGAGAATCAACTCCCATATCGAGGAACTGGAAAACCTGCGTGATCTTTCCACCCGCATCCAGGGAGTCAGCTACGGAGAACATATTCCTTCTCCTGACAGACCAACGGATGCTCCTTTCATAAAGGTGCTGTTTAAGATTATGGATTATCAGGAGAGAATCAATCATGAGATCGACACACTTGTTGACCTCAAGGCAGAGATGGAAGATGCTATCGAGAAACTGTCCAATGTGGATGAACGCCTTCTTTTCCGCTATAGATATCTGGATAACCATTCATGGGAAGAAATCGGTGTGCTGTTAAATGCGTCTGTACGCACCGTACATCGTATTCATTCTTCCGCACTGCAGAACTTTTCTGTCCCGGAATAAAAGTTGGCACACTTTGGCAGAGAATGTCACAGTCCTTATAGGTATAATGGTAGTATAGAAAACTGTATGATGAACGAAGCCTCAAGGGAGAAAATCCCCTGGGGCTTTTGTTTTACCCGGACGGAGGTGAGGACAGTGCCGAGAAGGCCGAAAAGACCATGCTCGCATCCTGGCTGTCCCAACCTGACCGATGGCAGGTTCTGCGAGGAACATCAAAAGGAAGAGAACAAACGATACGAACGCTATGACCGTGACCCAGCCATCAAACGCAGGTATGGACGAGCATGGAAAAGAATTAGGGACAGCTATGCTGCAAGCCATCCGATGTGTGAGAAGTGCTTGAAGAACGGTATCTATGTACCGACCGAAGAGATCCATCACAAGCTGCCGTTATCTCAAGGCGGTACGCATGACAGAGAGAATCTCATTGCACTTTGTAAGTCCTGTCATGCAAGAATCCACGCCAAGAGCGGTGACAGATGGCACAACAACTGACCAGGAGGGGCGGTAGAAATCTCTACGCATTAAGGTCACGGGGAACGGCGCGAGGGTCACACGCGCAAAAATTGCTATTCAAAGGGCCTATAAGGAAAGATCCCGTGAGGAGGTGAAAATCGAGTGGCAAAAGACGGAACGATGAGAGGCGGTGCAAGACCCGGTAGCGGGCCAAAACGCAAGGCTCTGACAGAGAAAATCTCTGCGGGCAAGACTGCTACCGTCATTGACCTGCCGGATGCGTCCGAACTCACGGGTGTGGATATGCCCCCTGTGAAGGACTATATGAAAGCAAAGCAAAAAAGCGGGACAGATCTGTGTGCGGAAGAAATCTTCCAGGAAACATGGAACTGGCTTAAGAAGGTCGGCTGCACCGAATATGTGAATACGCTGCTGATCAATCAATATGCCATGAGCGTTGCAAGACAGATTCAATGCGAACAGGCAATTTCGGAATATGGTTTCCTGGCAAAGCACCCTACGACCGGGGCGGCTTGTCAGAGTCCGTATGTATCCATGCTTCAGCAGTTCACAAAACAGGCAAACCAGTCCTGGTATCAGATTTACCAGATTGTAAAGGAGAACTGTTCCATTGAGTATACGGGAGCAGCTCCGCAGGATGATGTAATGGAGCGCTTGCTGCGCGCCCGGAAAGGACATTGACTATGATTGAAAAAGTAAATCCATGCCACCCTGACAAAGTGGCAGACAGAATCGCAGGTGCAATCGTTGACCTGGCGTATAAAACAGAAAAAGATCCGAAGATTGCCGTTGAGGTACTCATCGGACACGGTGTCTGCTATGTGATCGTAGAAACAAGTGCAGACATTTTTGCAGAACAGATAAAAAGAATCGTCCATCGCATTGCAGGACAGATGGCTGTTATTTCTGACATCAAACCCCAGGATAAACACCTGGCGGATAATCAGGCGGATGGTTTCCGCTGTGGGGATAACGGCATCTTCAAGGGTGTGCCTTTGACAGAAGAGGAGAAGAAACTCTCTGCAATTGCAAGGGATATCTATAAATCCTACCCCTTTGATGGCAAGTATATCATGGATGGCGAGAGACTTATCATCTGCCAGAGCAATGCAAAGACGAAAGAACTTCGAAAAAAGTATTCGGGGGCAGACATCAATCCTATCGGGGATTGGACTGGCGGCACGGATGTTGATACCGGGGCAACTAACAGAAAGCTTGGCTCTGATATGGCACAGTCCGTAACAGGCGGCGGTCTGCACGGCAAAGACTTATCCAAGGCGGATGTATCCGTCAACATCCACGCATTTTTGAAGGCGCAGAAAACAGGTCAGCCTGTGGTGTTTTCCTGTGCCATCGGTGATGATACTGTGGATGGCATGCCTTATTCTGAAATTGTGGAAGAAGCAAGAGAGTACATCAACTCCCTGGGTGGATTTGAGAAATTTGCGGAATGGGGGTTGTTCTGATGGCAAAAACAACTACGGAGATGCAGCTTGTTCCGCTCTCCAAATTAGTACCATATATCAATAATGCGAGAACCCACTCCCTGGAACAGATTACAAAGCTGCGTTCCTCCCTGCGTGAGTTTGGTTTTGTAAATCCCGTTATCATCGACCGTGACTATGGCATCATTGCCGGACACGGCAGAGTGATGGCTGCCAAGGAAGAAGGCATCGAGGAAGTTCCTTGCGTGTTTGTGGATTACCTTACCGAAGCACAGAAAAAAGCCTACATCATTGCGGACAACCGATTTGCCCAGGACGCAGATTGGGATGAGGAACTCTTGAGAATCGAGATAGAAGCCTTGCAGGGCATGGATTTCGATGTGGGGCTGACAGGCTTTAACGATGATGAGATTGCTGACCTTTTCGCCGGAGATGATAAGTTTGGGGCAGAAGACGATGATTTTGATTTGTCCACAGCACTTGAGAAAGCGTCCTTTGTACAGCGTGGGGATATCTGGACAGTCGGCAGACACCGCCTCATGTGTGGTGATGCCACATCCGCCGAAGATGTAGCCGCTCTTATGGATGGTAAGAAAGCAAACCTCATCGTGACGGACCCGCCTTACAATGTGGCGTTTGAAAGCTCCGATGGACTTTCCATTAAGAACGATAAGATGGCAAACGATAAGTTTTATGAATTTCTGCTTTCGGCATTTCAGAATATGGCGGCAAACCTGGAAAAAGGTGGTGTAGCTTATGTGTTCCATGCCGATACGGAAGGACTCAATTTCCGCAAGGCATTTGTGGATGCAGGTTTCCATCTTGCCGGATGCTGCATCTGGGTGAAAAACAGTCTGGTGCTCGGACGCTCCGATTACCAATGGCAGCATGAACCCGTCCTGTACGGTTTCCTTCAGAACGGCAAGCATTACTGGAGCAAGAACGCAGGAAGAAACCAGACTACCATCTGGAATTCTGACAAGCCCAAGAAAAACAAAAACCATCCGACTTCCAAACCCCTTGATCTCTTAGCATATCCCATTGGCAACTCCAGTCAGGAAAATGCCATCGTCATTGATACCTTTGGCGGCAGCGGTTCTACCCTGATGGCTTGTGAGCAGACCAATCGTATCTGTCACACGATGGAACTGGATGAGAAGTATGCATCTGTTATCTTACGCAGATTCGTGGAAGACGGCGGTGACCCTGACAGCGTATATGTGATCCGAAACGGAGAAAGATTCATGTACTCCGACCTTGTAAAAGAGGTGGAGGTCAAAGATGAATAAGGACAGATTGACCCTCGGCAGCCTGTTTGACGGCTCTGGGGGTTTTCCTTTGGGCGGCTTGATTTCCGGCATTACACCTTTGTGGGCATCGGAGATTGAGCCGTTTCCTATTCGTGTCACAACAAAAAGAATGCCTTGGGTAAAACATTATGGAGATGTTTCCGCAATCAGCGGTGCCGATCTTCCGCCTGTGGACATCATTACCTTCGGCAGTCCATGTCAGGATATGTCGGTAGCGGGAAAACGCAGCGGTCTTGACGGGGAGCGTTCCTCGCTTTTCTATCAGGCAGTGCGAATCGTAAAAGAAATGAGGTGCAAAACCAATGGAAAATATCCGAGATTTATCGTCTGGGAAAATGTCCCCGGTGCGTTCTCCAGTAACAAAGGAGAAGACTTCAAGGCAGTCCTTGCATCTGTATGCTCGGTCAAAGCCGATTCCGTTTCTATCCCTGTCCCTCCGAAAAGAAAATGGACAGGCGCAGGACACATTGATGTGGCAGAAGGATTCGATATTGCCTGGCGAACAGTCGATGCTCAGTATTGGGGAGTACCCCAGAGAAGAAAACGTATCTACCTTGTCGCAGATTTTGATGGTGGGAGTGCCGGAAAAATATTATTTGAGTCAGAAGGCTTGTCGGGGTATCCTCCGCAGAGCTTCAGCCCGTGGAAAAGAACTGCCGCCGGTGCTGAAAAGAGCATTGGAGCGTCAAGCCTCTGCCTAAATGACCAAGGCGGTCAGCAGATGAATGTGACAGAGAATCTCACCGCAACCCTTCGTGCAACATCCAATCATCCACCCCTTGTATTTGAAAATCACGGTCAAGACATCAGATATAAAGGTCCTCTTTATGTGGCACAAACAGTACTTTCTACTTACGGAACAGGCGGCAACAATCAGCCGTTTGTTCTGGAAACACCGAAAACATTAAAAATCCGTTCCGGGTGTGAGGGCGGCGGCAAGGGAGCCTTGATACAGGAAAATAAATCTGCAACACTTTCATGCAATAATGACCAGACGGTATTCGTACCCAAGTGCTATGGTATCTGTTCCAAGGATTCCAACTCTATGAAATCAGACAATCCACACAGCGGTTTCTATGAAGCGGAAACTTCAAGATGCCTGGATGCCAATGGCGGCAATCCGTCCTGTAATCAGGGCGGCATGGCTGTGGTAGCGGTGC
>ENA-ORUB01001624-ORUB01001624.1-human-gut-metagenome-genome-assembly--contig:-NODE-1624-length-23600-cov-10.099129_pt1 | contig 23600 bp, 17 predicted proteins | sample MGYA00241918_ERZ509200 | MGnify/ENA primary metagenome ERZ509200 (study PRJEB26280, sample SAMEA2338853) | human gut metagenome | biome: human gut; feature: human-associated habitat; material: faeces... | reverse complement strand
GCGATGCCGACCTGATCATCGTGCCCGCGCTGGCCGTGGATGCGCATGGCATCCGGCTTGGGCGCGGCGGCGGCTGGTATGACCGCGCGCTGACATACCGACGCGGAGGCGTGCCGGTCATCGCCGTCTGCTGGCCGTGGGAATGCATGGCAGACGACCTGCCCCGCCAGTCTCACGATATCCCGGTCGACTGGGTGGTCACGCCGCAGGAAGCCCGACGCCTGTAGTTCGCCATCCGCGCAAGTTCGCGGAGGGAACAAAACGAGACGTCGAGCGGCGCGGTGTCCGCGTGACGACTAGGATATGAACGGACTTGATGCGTATGCCGGGCATCGCATACGTGCCGGAATCATATAATGAGCTTCGACCAGGGAGGAACCGTGCCAACCTATCATTACCGTTGTAAGAACTGCGGATACGATTTCACCGAGCAGCAGTCGTTCGAGGACGACCCGATCACCGTGTGCCCCCAGTGCGGGCAAGAGCAGGTGCGCAAGGTGTATTCCGCCGTGCCGATCGAGTTCAAGGGTCACGGCTTCTACCGCACCGACGGGCGCGGCGGCTCCGGCAAATAAACAGCGCCTGTCATTGACACGTTCGCCGTCTGCCGGCGGCCAGTGCTCGGCCCGCGCATGTGCGACACGCCCAAGATGTGGATAACTGCCGAGCCTTCGACCACATTTTCGTCACGGCTTGCGCATCGGAACAACGTTCAGTCACCATGCTTGCATGGTGACTTTTTCTATATTGGAGAAGCTGAAGCGCCCCACGTTGCGCCAACGTCGGATGCTGCGGCTCACACGGCGGCTGATGGCGGCCTGTTGCACGGCCATTGCAGCATTCGCGACACTGCAATGCGTGACGGCGAGCATCGTCACGCAACCGGTCGTGGTGGCAGCACGGCTCATCCCACGCGGCGCGCGTATCGGCGCGGAGGACGTGGAGATCCGGCAGATGCCCGTATCGGATGGTTGGGATACGGCGCTCGATGCGGCGAATCAGGCGGCGGGAGGCATCGCGCAGACGGACATCGCCGCCGGGCAGCCGCTGTTCGGCGCCATAGTTTCGCGGCGGCCGGTGGCGGAACCCGGTCAGACGGTGATCGATGTACGGGTCACCGGCACGGTGGACGGCATCGCGGCCGGTGATGTCATGGATCTGGTATCCGGCGCCCCTTGCGACGCTTCGGCTGGTACGACTTCATCGCGTGACGAATCCGCAGGCGGCCGGTCATGCGTTCTCGCGCGATCGGCCACGGCGATGGATGCCGCCCATGACGATGCGATGACCGGCGGCACGCTCATCACGTTCGCTTTGACTCCCGACGAAGCCATATCAATCATCAACGCACAGGAACTCGGTCCGATTATGGCCGTCACTGCGCAATAGCTGCGGTTGCTCAGCCACAACAGCCACCTCCAGTCTCGTTGTTCGCGCGACAGCCACCGCTGGCGGGGGCTGTCGCGAAGCGACTGGGGTGGTCACCACACTCAACGTTTGTCGTTGAAGATGGCCCAGTGGGGTGGCAGTTCGCCGAGGATGCGTTTGTCGTCGTCGGCCTCGCGCTGCTGCTCGGTGCGCATATCGCCCGGTTCGAGTTTCACGCCGTCTGCATCGAAGCGCTCGGTTCCGTGGAACACGACGCGTTTGTGCTCGCGCCGCGTACGACGCGAGGCACTGTACGGCCTTGGCTCCGAGGCATCTGCGGCCACACGATCCCCGTCACCAGTAGTATCGCCGCTCATCGCACATCCCCGTAGATCTCGCCGATACGCGACACGATCGCATCGACCTCCTTGTCCGGGTTGACGAATGCGCCGACACTCCACACGCTCATCACCGACCAGCCCAGCGACGCAAGGTCCTGCATCAGGCCGCGATGCCGTTCGCGCGTGGACTGCACGCTCATGAACTGCGCGTCGTCGGTCAGCACGGCCAGCGCGAACGGCTTGTCGGGCAACCCGACGACCATCGGAATGTGCAGGCCGCGGTCGAACCCGTAGTCGACGGCGGCGTTCAGTCCGCGGGACCGCACGCGCTCCGCCAGATCATTGAACAGCACATTGTTCGACCGGGTGATGGTCACCGGACGCACCACGTGGTCGTCCAGCTGCTCCACCCAGCGCAGCATGGCATGCAGCAGCTGCGGTCCGGGCTGGTGAAGTCGCTCATCGTCCAGATCAGACTCGTCGAACGCCGAAACGATATCAAGATGACGGTCGCACAGCGCCAGCGCATCCAGCAGCATGGCACGTCCGCCTTCGCCCTCCAGCACGCCGAACTGCTGCAGCAGACGCCCATGCACGGTCTTCGCGTAGCACAACGACAGAATCACGTCCGTCGACTGGGCCCCGGCGATCTCCGGCAGCGCGACGATGCGCACGTGGCGCAGGAACTGCCCCATGGTCTTGTTCTTCGACGCCAGCGATTTCAGTTCCGCACCGAGTCGCGAACGGAACGCGTCGGTGAGCGTGACCACGGTCAGCGTGTAGCCGACCGGCACCACGTTGAAACTCGCCGCGCGTTCGGTGATGATGCGGACGACCTCATCGATCTCCTGCTGGCTGCTCTCGACCAATCCGGTGGCCATGACCGGTGTTCCGTTCGCCTCGACCTTGTGGAAGGCCACCCGGCCTTGCGACGGCTCGGTCGTGACGTCATAGCGCACCTCGCCATACCCCTGGGATTCCAGGAACGCGGCGAGCCTGGGCGCGCGCCGCACGGGGTGGGAGCGGACCTTCACGCTCGGCAGCAGCTCCATCAGCGCCTTCACGCTCGGCGAGGTCACGGTGGACCGGTGGGCCAGCACGGCCACCTGCTTCGCGCGGCAGACGATGGTCAGCAACTGGATGGCCGGAATGTGCGCGGCCGCGTCGATGATTGCCACGTCGGCGAGGGTCGTCGGATCGGTGAGCGCGGCAAGCGTGGCCGGGGTCGCCACGATGATGGGTTTGGCCGCGGCCAGGATCTCGGGGTGGTCACGGCGTATCCGGCTGAGCGGGATGCGGGTCTTGCCGGCCAGCACCGTGTGCAGCTGGTTGGATTCCTGCGTGCGGGAGAACAGCATTTCACACAGGCGGCGCATGGATTCCTGCGCGACCATCGGACCGACCGAACGCACGTGTTCGGTGTCCACCTGCGCGAAACGATCCGCAGCGGACTGCAACGCCGACCCATCCTGATTGGAGATGATCGCGGACGCCCGCACGATGTTCTCGAACACCGTGGTCCACCATGCCAGCTGCAGTTCGGCATCAACCGATTCCACCGGCACACGGCGCGTGTGCAGGTCCTCGACCAGTTCGGTGAGCCCGGCCGTCTGGAATTCATGTTCGAGACGGCAGCGCTCCGGCAGTGTGTCCAGCGCGAGATGGTCGTCGAACAGCGCCTTCAGACGTTCCTCGACGGCGACGAAATCCTGCGATTCCAGATCGCCGCCCTGCACGGTGGTGGACAGTACGGCGTCCAGCGCCGTCAGGTCGCGGGCCAGCTCCTCCTGCGTGGCGATGATGTCGTCGAGTTTGTTCGGCAGCACCGGCCACCCGCCGTGAGGCACGAACATGCGCCATTGCGCGGCCTGCTTGGCCACGACCTGCAGCGCATCGTGCAGGTTCTCGACCTGTGCGCCCACGCGCAGCAGGCTCTTGGCCTCCTTGATATGGCGGCGACGCTCCCAGAATCCGATAGTGGTGCCTTCGGCCTTGCGTTCGGCCTTGGACTTGCTCGACTCGATCATCGCGTCGATGTCGCGCTCGAAGATCTCCGGCTGGAACACGTCAAGCACGCGGCGCAGGTTCTTCAGCACCTGCACCTGACGGCCCCACTCCTGCGCGGTGTTCGGTATCGGGAACCCGCATGTCTGCACGGTGGACGACACCTGTTCACGGGTCAACGGCAGCAACTTGCGCAGCAGATCGACCACACGCTGGTAGACGGTCACAGCCTCGTCCTCGGACGTAATGGAGGCCTTGAACCAAGCGGTATCCTCCGGTCCGAGCGTGAATTCGCCGAGCTCACCGGCACGCCTGAGCTTCGCCGCCCATTCGTCCAGATGACCGCCGATCTCACGCGCGGTCTCCTTGCGCAACCGCACTCGGGTGGCGGGATGCGCGGGCAACGTGGCGATTTCGGCGAGGTTCTGTATGGTCTGGTACGCGGACACGCCCCACTGCTTGTCGGTGCAGTGCAGGTCACCCAGATACCGGGTGAGACGGGAACGCACGCCGACCAGCTCATCGGCAATCTGGTCGAACCGGGAGCTGGCGACGCCGGGCTGGAATCCGACCGCGGCGATCAGCTGATGGTCGATGCTGTCATTGCAGCGCTCGTCCGAGACGTCGAGCACTTGGCCGCTGAGCTCATTGGCGCTGATGGCCTGACGGAAACGACGCTTCTGATCGGCGATGCACGGCACGTACAGTACGCTGCGGCCGTTCATCACGCAGCGCGACGCGATGGCGGCGGCGTAATCGGCGGTGTCACGCCCGTTGACGACATCGACTCCGAGCGAATGCCCAGCTGCGACCATATCGGCCGCGTACCGCACGGCGTTGTCGACATCACCGACTTCGAACTCGTTGTGCGGATCGGCGTCGAATGGGCTGAACGCAGGTGCGCCGGAGTCCTTGAGCGCTTCGGCGGCCTCCTTGCTGCCCGCGAGCGCGTCCAGCACCGTGTTGCCGGTCGCCCCCTCGGCCAGCGTATCGATGATGTGCTGGCTTTCGGCAAGAATCAGCGAGCCGGGCGACATGAAGCAGCCCAGGATAATCTGCCGCTCGATGGTGAAATCGGGGAACACCTTCTCCGCACGCTTGGTGATCGCCGCGAACACCGCGGACGTTTCGGGCGTGCCGCTCTCGTAGTTGGCGCCGTTGAACAGCTCCCGCTCGTCAAGTTCGACGTGCTGCTCGCGCATCACCGTCACGAACGCGGGGTTGAGCCGGACATGCCCGACGAACCGGATCACCGCCACATCGCCTTCATCCTGGGCGCTTTGCACGGATACCGGATACAGCAGCACCGGCATGGCACCGTCGTCCCATGTGGCGACTCCCACGGTGAGAGACAGTTCCGCGACGCCGCTGACGCGCAGTTTCGCGGCCTTCTCGTCAAGCACCCGCTCCAGTCGGCGGTTCGCCGCACGCAGCATGCCGTTGTCGCGAAACAGCAGATCGAGCGACGCGCGGCCTCCCGCGAACAGCTGGGCGATGCCGGAGGGATGCGCATGGGTCAAATCGAGCTTCGCCCCAAGCTGGTTGATGTCCTCCAATGGGGACGGCACCAATCCGGCGCGGTACTGCTCATGCCATTGACGCATGCGTTCCAGCGATTGGGGCGCCTGTTGCATGCTTTCGCTCATGACCCGACTCACTTCCCTACCGCTTTGCGGTAACTCTTGTAGCCCTCATTGTTCTCCAGCGCGGCGTCGATGTCCGCTTTGCCCTGATCTTCCAGCCAATTATAGAGGTCATCATACAGCAATGGATTCATGGCGAGGAACGGCAGCAGTTCTTCGCAATTCGCGATGGCGAACTGCTCGGTGTAGTCTTCCGTGGTCTTCGCCTGGTCAGAGGTGTACCCGTTGACTTCGATTTTCGGTTCGGCGGCGGCAAGCCTGCCTTTCGACACGAGTTCGAACACCGAGCCCGGCTCGAATGCGGGTCGGAACGAACCGGTCGAGTCCGCCTCGTCGTCGTTCGGCTGCGCGAACCGGCGGTGCTCTTCCGGAATCTCCCCGTGGGCGGTGTCCGTATCGGCTTTCACGACGCCGTCGCCTGCCACGGCGCCGGCGGTGACTTCCACACCGGCCGCGTTGGCTGCGACCCCGTTCACCGCCTGACGGATGTTATCGTGCGCCTTCTGATCGGATGACGCCTGCTGGAATCGGTCGTCGGACGGCTGTCCGTTCGCCAACTGATCCGCCTGCTCTGCGGGCGCGGTGGACTGCCCGGCCTCTTCGCTGCCCTCGGCGAGCGCGTCGGCGAACAGGTCGCGGGGCAACGCCACCGCCGGCTTAGCATCGGCACCGGCCACGTTCAACGGCATGGAATCGGGCTCGCTCGGCTCATCGTTAGTCTGCGATTGGGCCGCGGTCACTACAGAATCAGATACAGCGGAATCAGCCGGTACCGTATCCGCGGCGGACTCGGATGCCACGGTTCCAGAAGTCACGGTTTCAGGCGATGCCGTATCGGATGTCGCAGTCTCAGTGGATACGGCCGCGTCCGCGGCATCAACGGCATCCGCAGGCGCCGCATTCTCGGAGGACTCGGCGGCTTCCGGAACCTTGGTCTCGGCATCGCTCTCGGCAGCGTCGGCCTCAGCCGGCGACACGGTTTCGGCCAGCACCACGGCCTCAACGGGCATGGCAGCATCCGACGAAACGGCAAGCTCCGAATCCGGCTCAGCGGCACCGGCCGCGGAATCCGCCGCCAATCCATCCGCCGTGGTCGTCTTCTGCGGCGGGAACGTCTGCGATGCGGCGGCATTCAGCTCACCGACACGCTTGCGCACGGTGGCAGCGCTGATCGCGGCGGTAGGTTCCCCGGCACGCAGGTCAAGAATGTCATCCACCGACATGTCGGCCACATCCGGCTCCTGCTTGACGGTCTCCAAAGCGTATCCGAACAGGTCGGGCACGACAAACATGTCGCTCACCGGCTGCTCCACACGAATGAAATCGACGGGGACATCGCCGAATTGCAGGCGCATCGGTGAAGTCGGCAGCAGGAAATCGACGTTCGGCGGCAGACGCATGAGATCGCCATTGCCCCGCACCACATATGACCCGTTGGTCGAGCCCAGATCGCGCACGGTGCCGCCGCCGTTCTGACTCACCGCGAAGGTCGCATGGCGTTTTGACATGGACCGCGTGCCGTCCGCTATCTCCAGGCGTTCGGTGCCGTCATCGGGCAACGGCCGCAACGGCTTGCGCCCGATTTCGATGCTGTCTCCCGGCTTCACGGTTTTCTGATCGATGCCATCGATTCTCACCGTCCACTGCTGTATCGTACGCTGATCGCCAGTCACGTGCCGCCCTTCCTTTCACGCTCGTTCGCATACTATGTGCCATTGTGTCATGTCCCGCTGTGTTTTCAGGGATTGATGACCGATGAATTGACAACATTATCGCATTGATGCCGGTATTTCGGATTGTAGCGCACACCGGTGCGGAACGCCCATGTCAGGCCGTGTCAAGCGTTCACAGAAGCGGTCTCGGCTCCGGTGCGCGGACCGCCGCATACACGCAGACCCTGCGGCCGCATGTGCGACAGCAGGGTCTGTGAAAAGCTGCAATGTGCGGGTTTCACTCCCGCGATCATTACTTGAGCTCGACGGTGGCGCCAGCCTCTTCCAGCTGAGCCTTGGCCTTCTCGGCGTCTTCCTTCTTGGCCTTCTCCAGGATGGCCTTCGGAGCGCCATCAACCATGGCCTTGGCGTCAGCCAGGCCAGCGTTGGTGATGGCCTTGACAGCCTTGATGACCTGGATCTTCTTGTCGCCGACAGCGGTCAGGACGACATCGAACTCGGTCTTCTCTTCCTCTTCGGCGGCAGCGCCGGCAGCCGGAGCGGCAACGGCGACGGCGGCCGGAGCGGCAGCCTCGACGTCGAACTTCTCTTCGAAGGCCTTGACGAACTCGGAGAGCTCGACGAGGGTCATTTCACCGAAAGCTTCCAGCAGCTCTTCGTTGGTGTACTTAGCCATGATGGCTTCCTTTCATTCTGGCGGCGGCCTTCAGCGATTGCCGTCCGCCTGATGTGTGTTGTTTTCCGATTGTGGTTCATGCGGCAAGCCGCATGAGAATCAAGCTGCCTTTTCCTGCTTCTCGCGCAGAGCGTCGATCGTACGCACGGCCTTGGTAGGCACAGCGACGAACAGGTACGCGGCCTTGGCGGTCGTGGCCTTGAGGTCGCCTGCGAACTTGGAGAGCAGCTGCGGACGGGACATCATGTCCGCCAGCTTGGTAGCGCCCTCGCCGTCGTAGACGGTGCCGTCGGCATAACCGCCCGAGATAACGAGAGCCTTGTTGGTCTTGGCAAAGTCACGCAGCGTCTTCGCAGCCTCAATGAAGTCGCCCTTCACGAAGGTGATGGCGGTCGGGCCCTTGAGCAGGTCGTCAAGACCCTCAATGCCCGCTTCCTTGGCGGCGATGCGCGCCAGCGTGTTCTTAGCCACAGTGTAGGAAGTATCGCGGCCTAGCTTTTCGCGCAGTTCGGAAACCTGCGGAACGGTAAGCCCGCGGTACTCGGTCAGGTAGACAGCGTCGGCGTTACGGAACTGTTCCGTAAGCTGAGCGACTACCGCTTCCTTTTCGGGCCTCTTCATGGCGTTCCTTCCTAGATCGGCCATTGATCCTGCGAAGTCCCGCGCACCCTGCCAGGGCAATAAAAAAGCCCTGCGCACAGGCAGAGCAACATACAACCGTTTCCGGCGAGCCGTATTACGGGCACATATTTCTCAACCTGCGCTGGCTTGGCGAACCAAACTTCGTGAGTGCTTGCACACTCCAACCAACGGTCTGTGGTTTACAAGTCATATAGAATACGGCCGCGAGCGGACACCTTCAACCCGGGCGTGTCGCGACCGTCCGCCCAGCACGAGCGCCACTCCGGTAATGCCCGCCGACAGCATGGCTATGATGGCCACGACGGCATCGGAGCCGCGCAGGGCATCCCGTTTCCCGTTGCCATCGGACGAATCGCCGGCGTTCCCGGCGGCGGTACCCTGCGAGGTAAGGCCGAATTCCACGCCGGCTCTTTTCGTGGCGCCGCTCTCCGTCTCGTTTGCGATGACCCGCTCCCTTCCGGTGGAGCCGATGATCTGCGCCGACCGGTGCATGACGCCTGCGATCTGCTCGGCGAGGAACCGGTACCCGTCGTCGTTGAAGTGAACGCCGTCGGCGTCATACAGCTGCCGCCGGTTCGCGGTCGCCGCGTACAGGTCGATGGTGTTCCAACGCTCGTCACGGATCAGCGACTCCTGTACGGGATGCAACCTGTTCACGGAGTTGACGGAGACATATTTGGTACCGGGGGCGACCCGGTATGAGTGCGGTGAACTCGCGAAATACACGACCGGTCGGCTGGCGAGATCCCGGTACACCCTCACCAACTCCTTCGCCTCGGTCCTGTACAGTGTCTCGTTCCAGTAGGCGTCCTTGGAATCGTTGGTGCCGAGCATGATGATGACGACATCGGGGGCGAACTCCTTGCTCTGCCGGAATTCGGCCGAATCCCAATATGACCAGCCCGTGCCCCGCAGCAGCGTGTCACCAGCGGCGCCGAAATTGCGTACGTCATAGCCACTGCCGAGGATGCGGCCGAGCCACGCCGGATATGCGGTGTCGCCTTTCTTGCCGCCACTGGATTTGGAGCCGTCCGTAAGGCTGTCGCCCACGCATGCGACCTTGATGGGCGCGGCTGCGTGCGCTTCTCCCTCGCACGGCACCATAACCGCCAATAAGGTCAACGTCAGCACGGCGAGCGCCGCGGCGAGCAGACGGAACGGCGAATTGCGATGAATCACACGGTTCCTCATGTCGCAGACCTCGCTATCCCTTCACGGCGCCAAGCATTATCAACGCCACGCTGCCAATACCATAAGTTTCTCACGGCAATCGTGGCCATAAGTGAGGATTTGCCAGCGAAGACCTATGCGGCTCGCGTCGGTCCGGAATGTTGACTAAACAGGCGGCATTCCATCGCGACACGCCCGGAGTGCTCAGCAAGATCGGCATGCCGAATTTCATGAAACGCCGCCATGGAGCCGATTCCCGCAAACGCACGCGACGATTGTGCTACGCACTCCGGGCGTGTTGTGGTCGGAGGCTGCAAATAATCGGCCCGCCGGACGAAAATTCTCCGTCCGACGGGCCGACCGCCCCATGTCGTCTCAGCGCTTGGCCAGTGCGAGCGCCGCACCGGCCATGAGCGTCAGGGCCGCGACGGCGATCGGAACGATGCCGGCACCGGTGGCGCTCAGCCCGCCCTTCTCGCCGGTATCGGGCTTGGTCTCGTCGCCCTTGCCCGGCTTGCCGGGATCGGGCTTGCCGCCGTCGTCAGGCTTGCCGTCACCCGCGCCGGGCTTGCCACCATCACCCGGTCCGGGCTTGTCACCGTCATCCTTGGCCTTCAGCCCGTCGATGGCCGCATCGATGGCGGCGGCGAGCGCGTCAACCTGCGCCTGTTGCAGGGAATCGTCGGCGTCTCCGGCCTTCGCGGCCTTCACTGCGGCATCCATCTTCGCCCACGAGTCAGCCGTGTAGTCGGCCGCATTCAGCGCCTCTGCCCGCTTGATTGCCGCCTTCAGTCCGCTGCGGTCGATGAGACCGTTCGCGTATTCGACCTCGCCGAGCTTGAACTTCGCCTGCTTGATATAGCAGCGGTCGGTGGTGACGCCGCCGGGCCAGTTCTGCGAGAATTCCTTGTCCCAGTGACCGTACGTGTCCATGATGAACGTACCGTCGTCGAGCACCGCTACGCCCGCGTAGCCGGTGTCGCCCGACTTCGCGTTGTTCGCCCAGTCCTCGGCCAGCAGGATGCGGTATTCGCCGTCCTCCTGGTTAATGAGCTGGTCGTAGGTGCCGACCCAGGCCACCCAGTCGCCGGCGTTCCAGTCGTTGCCGCCGTCGAACCGGTTGTTGCCGTTGAGATCGTAGTTGATCTCGCGGAACGTGACCAGCAGACGGCCGGAAATCGGATCGTAGGCAATCTTGTGCCGTTCGCCCGCCAGCGAGCCGGGCAGATCCATCGGCTTGCTCCACGTCTCGCCCTCATCATCGGAGTAGATCAGTGTCGCCGGGTTGTTGTGCGACTGGCTGCGCGCCAGACCGATGATCCGCTTGCCGTCGGGAGAACGGAACATGCCGATCTCGCACATCTGGTATGCGCTTTCGATGCTGCGCCATTGCGCAAGATACGGCTCCGATTCGCTCCACTGCTCGTCGCCGTTCTCGTCGAAAGTGAGGTACGTCCTGAAATTGACGTACGCGTAGTTGTGGTAGACGCCCATCCATTTCTGGATGTCGTTGCCGTCGGAGTCCTTGAGCTGCACGAGGCTCGCCATGGCGACGATGGCGTCGTTGTTGGCGTTGTCGTACGTGCGGTTGGACTGCCAGTGCCGGTATTCGGTCCAGGTCTCACCGTTGTCGTCGGAATACGATGTGTTCCATCCGTACCTGTTGCCGGCGGAGTCGGTGCCCCAGCCCGGGCAGGCGGTGATCATCATGATGCGTTCGGTGCCGTCGGCCAGGTTGAGCACGTACAGGGTCGGCGTCTCCTGCGAACCGGCCCACGACGCGGGGATGTCGGTCTTGCGCGTCCAGGTGGCGCCGTCGTCGTCGCTGATCTTCATGATCAACGGTCCCTTGCCGTGCCCTTGCGGGAACGAGGTGATCAGACGGCCGCTCTTCGTGCGGATCATGTCGGGCTGGCCGAAGTACTGGTTGGACGTGTCGAGTGACTTGTGCACGTCCGTGACCTTCGTCTGGTCGAGCTTGTACTGCGGCAGCGTGTTCTTGATGGTGAGTTCGCGGCTCACGTTGACGGTCACCATGTCGGTGAATCCACCTCCCCGGACGGTAATGACCGCCGTTCCGCGGGACACTCCGGTAACGGTGCCGGAGGCGTCGACCTTGGCGATGGTCGGGTCGCTCGACTCGAACGTGACTGTACCATCGCCGTCGCCGCCCTGCAGGTTGGCGACGATGGTGTACGTCCCGCCGATGTACATATCGGTCTCATGCTCGGCGAGGTTGAGACCGGGCAGCAGCATGCCGGCCGCGATCTCGGTGTCGGAGAGCACGCGCTTGTAGATCTTCACCTCGTCGATCAGGCCAGTGAAGCCGGGGCCGCCGATCACGTCGATCGGGGCGACGACATCGTGCATCTTCGTCCACGTGTTCGTCGCGCCGATCTTCGTGCCGTTGACGTACATGGTCAGTCCGGCTGCCTTGTCCTGAGTCCACGCGATGTAATACCACGTGCCCGGCTGGAAGTCGTACCGGAAGGTGAGCACGTCGCCGCTGGCGGTGCCGACACGGAAGCCGGATTCGCGGTCGGCGTCCATCTTGAGGTCGGCCGAGTACTTGCCGTCCGCGCTCGTCATCACGGCCGAGCGGCCGGTGAGTTCGGCGTCGGAACGCACCCAGTAGCCGATCGTCCACGGATCCGTCTTCGCGATGTCGTTGCCGCCGGCCAGGGTCACGCCTTTGCCGTCCGTGACCTTGAGCGCCTTGCCGGACTTGCCGTCAACGTATTGCGCCGTGGCGTCGGCGGTGCCGTTGCGGGTGCCCCAGGAGTCGTTGGCGTTCGAGTTGTCGAACGAGTAGTAGTGCAGCCCCTGCGCCACGACCTGTGGCGTCACGGTGAGGGTGATGCTCGCCGATTTCGTCGGGTCGGCCTTGGATGTGGCGGTGATTGTGGTGGAGCCCACGCCGGCGGCGGTCACCACGCCCTTGGCGGATACCGTGGCGACGCCGGTCTTGGACGAGCGCCATGTCACGGACGCGTTCAGCAGGTTCGCCGGCTTGAGTGTCGCGGTCAGCTGCTTCGCCGTGCCCAGCATGATCTCCTGGTCGCCGCCGTCGATGGCAACGGATTCCACCGTGCTCGTGCCTTGCGCCTTGAGGGATATGTACTTGTCGGTGAGCGTGTCGAGGTCACCCTTGAATCCGCTCATCTCATTGGCAAGCTGTGTGACCTGCGCGGCGGTCAGATACGAGTGCGAGGTCGTCACCGTCGTTCTGATCTTCGCGTACATCGCGTCGGCATCGGCCTGCAACGAGGGGATCTCGGTGACCATGAGCCTGATCTTGTTCACGTCGCGCACGCCCTCGGCGATGCGCTCCAGGCGCACGGACGACTTGGACACCTTGTCTCCGCTCTTCTCGCTCGGATAAATCAGGAACGGGTCGCCGGGCTCGAAGGCGTTGTGCGTGGCGTCGTTGAGCGGGTCGGCCACCCATGCGTCGTACGCCCAGCGCAGGAAGCCGCTGGTCTGCTCGCCCGCGTTGACCACCGACCAGTAGCTTTCGACCGGGGCGGACAGCGAGAAGTTGCCGGGCTCATGCTCGGTGCAGGAGTACAGCGTGGTGCGAAGGCCCTTTGCCTCACGCGCCTCGATCAGCCGGGTGAAGTCGGTGGGATGGGCCGCCGCCGCGGTGTCGCCGACGTTCAGGTCGGTGACGCGCAGCGCCAGGTCGAACTTGTTGACGAAGCCGTCCATCGCGCCGGCGGTCTTCAACGGCACGTCGTGGATATTCCGTATCGAGTCGATCAGGTCGAACGCGTCGGCGCTGAAGCCGCGCTCGTCGATGCCGATGTACGACTCGTCGAACCAGCCATTGTCCATCAGATGCTCGATGAGCTTGCGCAGGAAGTCGGTCCACACGCTCCTCCAGCGCTCGGATCCGACCGTGTATCTCTCGGACTTCATCGTCCCGTTCTCCCAGTACGTGAAGTTGCCGTGCCAGGGCGCGATGCTGTATATCACGATCTTGTCGCCGATGCCGAGTCCCTTGTTGAACGTCACCCACTTGTCGAAGTCGGTGAAGTCGTAGGTGAACCCGCCCCCGCTCTTGGTCCACTTCACCATCGACGGGTAGTGGATGGCATTGGCGCTGTAGGTCTGGCCGGACCATGCGTCCTCGTTGATGGTGGTTGTGATGGCGTGGCCGCCGATGGACTTGTACAGTTCCATGCTTGATCTGAGGATCTGCAGGTGCTCGTCCGAGAACGGGGTGACGCCGTAGTATTCCGCGGAGGAATACGGGTACTGCCACAGTTCCACGTCGAAGTTCTTCTCATACTCTGCCGGATCAGGCAGCGTAGCGGCCTTCACCTCGATGGTGTAGGTGAATGTGAGCGGCGTTTCCATCCCGTCTGCGGTGGCGGTCAGCGTGGTGGTGTAGGTGCCGGCCTTGGCGTCCTTCGGTATGGCGAACGATACCCAGATGTTCTGCACCTGATTGGCCTTCACCGTGATCGGGCCGCTTTGGTAGAGGATGTCGTTGCTTTCGGAGCGGTTGGTCTCGGTGGCGGCGGGCACCTCGCGGTTCGGGTCTCCGTAGCCGAGATAGCTGCCGTTGTATGCCCTGGTGGACTTGATGAACGTGGCCGTGACGTTGCTTTTGGCGATGACGTCGCCGCCCTGCGACGTCAGGTCGCTTGCGGTGACCGTCAGGTTCGAGACGGTGGTGCCGACCGCGGCGAGCGAGATCTCGCTGTTGACCTTGTCGTTCTTCCATGCTTTCAGCGCCCGGTTGTTCGTCGTGAGGGCCTTCACCTCGTCGAACCGCTTCTGCGTGTATTGCGTATCAGGGTCCACGATGCCGCCGGTCAGGTTCGGTGCCATCCTGGCGACGGTGACGTCGACGATCTTGCTGATGCCGGCCGCAGTCGAGGCCACGGTGATGGCGGTGGCTCCCGGCGCGACCGCGGTGACCGTGCCATCTGCGCCGACTGTGGCGACACTCGTGTCGCCGCTCGTGTAGGTCATGTCATCGATGGTCGCGTAATCGGGCGCCACCGTATACGAGATCCGCTTGCTGTCGCCAACGCCCAGCGTCATCGAGGTCGTGTCGAGTGTGACGCCGGTGACCACGTACGGCTGATGGGTCACGACGACCTTGGCGCAGTCGATCAGCGCGTTCGTGGAATTCGTGTCCCGCTCGCCTGTGGCCACCGCCTTGAACACGTGCTCACCTTCGTCAAGCCCGGTGAACGATGCGATTTTCGTCTCGTTGATGTTGGAGGCGTTGTACAGGCTGTACGTGCCTTTTTCCGCTCCGTCAATATAGTATTTCACCTTGCCCATGGGCCTGTTCTTGCCTGCATAGACGTCGATTGCGCTGCCGAAGAATCGGACCGTATACCAGATGTCCTCCGCCGGGAGGCTGTCGGATGGCGCCTTGGACCACGTATGCACGTCGTTGCCCGGATCCCAGGCGTTGTCGGCGAACGTGAAGTAGTTGCCGTCGCCGGTGATCTTGGTGTGCGAGATGGTGGTGGTCTGCACGGGCTCGACGGCCTGCGCCCGCATCCCCGCGAAATGGGGGCCCATGACCGTCGCCAGCATCATGGATACCGTGGAGATCACGGCGGCGGCAGGTCTCCATGGAGAGCCACGACCGCGCAACCACATAGATATTCTTCGGTTCATTTATGGACATCCTTTCTTTCACCTTTGAAAATCGGCCACCCTATTGTGTCCCAGCCTTTATCTTTGCCAGCTGTTTCTGATTGTCCAGTATGCCAATCGCGACCTTGCGCTCAGCATCCACTCAGTCTATGTGTTATGAAAGACAACGGCCTCGATCTTATCAGGACACAAGCTTGGCGAGATCGTTGCCGTATTCGCCGAGCCTCGGCAGGTTGACCTCGCGCCCGTTGAACGGCTCCTGCTGCCATGAGCTGTAGGAGCATGTCACCGTGGCGTCCTTAGGCTGTCGAGCAGCTGGCCGCTGATGTAGATCTCGCAGGCCACGATCTGATCGTCGTCTGCGGACGGATCGCCGCTCACCGTCAACACCACCGTCGCGACGGGTGGTATAGGGCAGTCCGTTCTGTCCCTTACATCCATCGTATTGCCGAGAGAGCAAACACCCAAGACGGCACGATACGAATCCGGCCCCCGCTGGAAAACCAACGGGGGCCGGGATTCAAGGCAGGGCAGATGCCATTACAGCACTGCCAGCAGGATGAAGTTGAGGATGAAGAGCAACGAGACAATCCAGATGATCGGGTGAACGCTCTTGGCTTCCTTCTTGCAGGTCTTGACGATGCAGTAGGTGATGAAGCCGGCGGCGATGCCGTAGCTGATCGAGTACGCGAGCGCCATGAACACGGCGGCGAAGAACGCCGGAATCGCCTCGGAGATGTCGCTCCACTCGATCTCCTTGAGGCTGGAGGCCATCATGCAGCCGACAATGACCAGCACGCCGGCCGTCGCTGCGGACGGCACCGCGGAGATCACCGGGGACAGGAAGATCGACAGCGCAAAGCAGATGGACACGACCACGGAGGTCAGGCCGGTGCGGCCGCCCGCCGCGATGCCCGCGGAAGACTCGACGTAGGTGGTGGTGTTCGAGGTGCCGCAGATCGCGCCGATGGAGGTGGCGATCGAGTCGGCGAACAGGGCGCGGTCCAGCTTGGAGGAGAAGCCCTTGCCGTCCTCCATGTGCTTCATGTCGTCATCGGAGAAGATGCCGGTGCGGCGGCCGGTGCCGATGAACGTGCCGAGCGTGTCGAACGTGTCGGACATCGAGAACGCGAAGATCGTGACCAGCACGAGCGGCAGTCTGGATACGTCGGAGAACAGCGCCGGGAAGCCATCGACGCTGAAGATCACGCCGAAGGTCTGCGGCAGCTGGGCGAACGTGTCGGAGATGGACACGGAGTTGGACATGCTGGTCAGGCCCATCGGGATGCCGATGATCGCGGTGATGACGATGGTCAGCAGCATGCCGCCCTTGAGCTTGAGCACGGTGAACACGATGGCGAACAGCAGGCCGATCAGGAACAGCCACAGGGTCGGGGTGTTCAGCGTGGCCAGACCAGGCGTGGCACCGGTGGCCAGGCCCTTGCCGGCGGCCTTGGTGTCCTTCGGGGTGAAGGTGACGAGGTTGACGTTGAGCATGCCGACGTAGGCGACGAAGATGCCGATGCCGCCGCCGATGGCGTTCTGCAGCATGGGCGGGATCGCCTCGATGATCATCTTGCGGATCTTGGTGACGGTGATGATGATGTTGATGAGGCCGCACAGGAACACCATGCACAGCGTCTCCTGCCACGTGAACTTCAGACCGAAGCACACCGTGTAGGTGAAGAACGCGTTGAGGCCCATGCCGGCCGCCTGCGCGTACGGCACATTGGCGAACAGGCCCATGACGAGCGTGCCGATGATGGCCGCGATGATCGTTGCCAGGAACACGCCGCCCCACGGCATGCCGGTCTGGTGCAGGATCTGCGGATTGACGACGATGATGTAGCTCATCGCGAAGAACGTGGTGAGGCCGGCCACGATCTCCGTGGACACGGTCGTGCCGTTCTCCTTCAAATGGAAGAACTTCTCCATACTTTCTCTGCTTCCTTGAATGTGCGAGGCCATCCGGCCTCGGCGAGACAAACTGCTATTCGCCCGGTTTCCCGAACACGCCCACCATAACATCTTCATAAGTCATGGATGTTATGGTGCCGGCGGCCTGTGGATATATGTGGAATAACCCGTTCTCCATCCACATATCCACAGAAATCCCGCCGTCGGTGGCGCGCGGCCCCCGACCCGCTAGCGTTGCGCCCATGAACGATTACGAACCGATACCGGGCGTGCCGGTGCCCTCCCACTGCAATCTCGACACGGCCGCGCTGCATGTCACGGTACGGACGCGCTCCGACAGGCCTCATATTCGACCGTTGAAATCCGTCCCGGTCATTGTCCACATCCGGAGCCATTGCACTCCGCAATCACTCATCCACATATCGAATGGCGTGCACGCATTGCACGTATTTCATGTGTGGGCGCAGCTGTCCTCATATCTTTCGACAGAGGATCTGGTTGTGCTCGGAGATTCCATTCTCGCGATGCTGGTGCGCAATGGCGCGCCGGACGCGGACAAATTGCATCTGGAGTTGCAGCGTTTCATAAAAGAGATGCCGCCGTTCCGAGGAAAAAGCATTTGCAGGCAAGCCATGACACTGGTACGCCCCAATGTACGGTCTCCCGCCGAAAGCTCGCTACGGCTGGGCGTTCAACGCCACGGAATACCGGATGGACGATGCAATGTCGTGGTTCCTGGAATCACCTTTCGCTCAGGAGCAGCCATTTCGCTGGACATCGCATGGGTCGAGTTCAAGGTCGGAGTGGAATATGACGGCGATCATCATCGAACGGATAAGGTCCAGTGGCGCCGAGACAACGAAAAAAGAGAACGGTTGCGGGCCCACGGCTGGATATTAATCATCGTGACCGCTCAAAATCTGATTGACGAGATGTCGATTGCGGAACTGGCCCTGCGTATAGCAAGGCGACTCGCCGAGCGCGGAGCGACGATAGAATTCGAGGTCATCGCAATCAGCCTAGAGGAACTGGCGAGGAAGCACGGGTATCGGTATGACCGAAGACGATAGGCGTCGAATCATGCTATGACCGGGAACAACGCGAACGTTCTCGGGTGGAGCGGAGCGTGACAGTCAAGAATGTCGTTGTACAACATCTGCAGAATCGCACAACGCGGCAGTTGTCCAGCATCGCCGTCGCTTCTTCTATTCCGGAGCCCCCCTCACAAACGCGAAGACCCCGCGCGGAGGCGGGGTCTTGTGGCGATGGGCGCGCGGGCGGACGCAACGCATGCGATCCGCCAACGCGCCGCCGATCAGCCGAAACGACCGGAGATGTAGCGCTCGGCTTCGGCGTTCTGGGGGTTGTTGAACATCGTGGTGGTGTCCGCGAAGTACTCCAGGTGGCCGGGCTCGCCGACGGCCTTCAGGTTGAAGAAGGCGGTGTAATCGGCGATACGGGCGGCCTGCTGCATGTTGTGGGTCACGATCACGATCGTGTAGTCGCCCTTGAGCTCGTTGATCAGGTCCTCGACGGCCAACGTCGAGATCGGGTCGAGCGCGGAGCACGGCTCGTCCATCAGCAGCACCTGCGGGTGCACGGCCACGGCGCGGGCGATGCACAGACGCTGCTGCTGACCGCCGGACAGGCCGATGCCCGGGTTGTCGAGACGGTCCTTGACCTCTTCCCACAGGTTGGCGCCCTTGAGCGCCCACTCGACCAGGTCGTCGGCGTCGGACTTGGAGATGCGGCGGTTGTTCAGGCGCACGCCGGCGAGCACGTTCTCACGAATCGTCATCGTGGGGAACGGGTTCGGGCGCTGGAACACCATGCCGACATCGCGGCGCACGGCGACGGGGTCCACGTCCTTGGCATACAGGTTCTTGCCTTCGAGCTCGACCTCACCCTTGACGTGGGCGCCGGGGATGATCTCGTGCATGCGGTCGAGGGTGCGCAGCACCGTGGACTTGCCGCAGCCGGACGGCCCGATGAACGCGGTGACCTTGTTGGGTTCGATGTTGATGTTGACATCCTCCACGGCCAGGAAGTCGCCGTAGTAGATGTTCAGATGTTTGACGTCAATGCGTTGTCCCATATGAATTCCTTTATTGATGTATATACAGTGTACGGCGGCTTACCGTTCGGACTTCACGGCGAAGACGCGAGCCACGACACGGCCGATGAGGTTGAGGATCAGCACGATGATGATCAGCACCAGGGCGGCGGCCCAGGAGCGTTCCATCGGGATCGTGGTGACGCAGGAGGAGCCGGCGTTGGGCGGGCAGTTGGCACGCAGCTTGCTGTATTCCTGGTAGACGAACACGGGAAGCGTGGTCATCTCGCCGCTGAACAGGTTCACGTTGGTGAACGTCGCGTAGCCTGCGGTCATCAGCAGCGGCGCGGTCTCGCCGATCACTCGCGCGATGGCCAGGATGACGCCGGAGACAATGCCGGGCAGGGCGGTGCGCAGCACGATCTTGCAGATGGTGCGCTGCTTGGAAACGCCCAGCGCGTACGAGGCCTCACGCAGGTCGCCGGGCACGACCTTCAGCATCTCCTCACTGGTCTTGACGACGGTCGGGATCATCAGCAGCGAAAGCGCGACGGAGCCTTCGAAGCCGCTGATGGTGCCGGGGCCGCCGATGAGCGAGAACATCGAGTAGGCGAACAGACCGGCGACGATGGATGGGATGCCGCTCATCACGTCGACCAGCAGGCCGATGGACTTGGCGAGCTTGTTGCCGCGGGCCGCGTACTCGATCAGGTAGACCGCGCACATCAGGCCGACCGGCACGGAGATGACCATGGCGCCCAGGGTGATCTCCAACGTACCGATGATGGCGTGCAGCACGCCGCCGTATCCACCGGAGGGCGTCTGGCTGCCGCCGACGACGCCGGACATGTTGTACGAAAGGAAGTTGAGGTTCAGTCGCTTGATGCCGTTGGCGACGGTCGTCCACAGCACGGAGATCAGCGGGATGCACGCGATGATGAAGGCGAGGCAGATCAGGCTCTTCATGAAGACGTCCTTGCGCTTGCGGGACGCGGCGAAGGAACGGCTGGTCTTGAACCGGTCGAAGTCGATGTCGGGCAGTTGCTTGTCGTTGCGTGCGGCGGGCGTCTTCTTCACGGCGTTCGCGTCGACGCTGATGGCGCTCTTTACAGTTGCTTCACTCATCATGCGCTCGCTTTCTCGGTGATCTTACGGGCGACGAAGTTCACGAGGAACGTGATAACGAACAGCACGAGGCCGGTGCCGATCAGCACGGGCACGCCGATGTTCGGGTCGGCTTCCGGGTATTGCGCCGCGATGTTCGCCGCGATGGTCTGGTTCTGGGATGCACGCAGCAGCTTGATCGAGTACGTCAGGCCGGGGGAAAGAATCATGAGGACGGCCATGGTCTCGCCGAGTGCGCGGCCCAGGCCGAGCATGGATGCGGAGACGATGCCGGACTTGCCGAACGGCAGCACGGCCAGCTTGATCATCTCCCACTTGGTGGCGCCCAGGCCGATGGCCGCCTCTTCCTGCAGGCGCGGGGTCTGCATGAAGATGTCGCGCGACACCGAGGTGATGATCGGCAGGATCATGACGGCCAGCACGACGGCGACCGTGGCGACGGTTCGCGAGGGGCTGTCGGCGACCGACGGGTCATTGAGCGATCCATCGAAGATGTAGGTCCACCTCAGGTACTTCGCGAACCAGTTCCACACCGGCTGGATGGCCGGCACCAGGATCAGGCCGCCCCACAGGCCGTAGATGACGGACGGGATGGCGGCGAGCAGGTCGACCACGTAGCTCAGCGCGGTCGCCAGCTTCTTGGGTGCGTAATGCGAGATGAACAGGGCGATGCCGATCGAGATGAAAAACGCGATGATCAGCGACAGCGCGGAGACAAGCACCGTGCCGAACACCAGCGGGCCCACATACTGCCAGAAGTTGTGCGCGCGGTTGCCGGTGAATGATTCGATGGTGGCGGTGTTCGCGGCCTGATCGCCTCCGATCAGCGGCCACGCCTGAAACAGCAGGAACAGGAACACCGCCGCAAGCGCGACGAGAATGAGAATGCCGGCAGCATAGGCGATCGTCTTGAACACGACATCGCCGGTCTTGCCTGTACTGGCCGGACTGTCTGCCGCTTTGTCTTGCGAACTCACAGGTTCTCCTTCGTATGCATTTTCAATGGTGGCTTCACGGCCGTGTACAACCGACAGAAGCCGCAGACACCTTTCATTGTGTCAGGTGTTCTGCGGCATCCGCCATACGGCGTGTCAGCTCACGCTGATCACTTGGTCTTGATGGCCTCGATGGACTTGGTGACCTTCTCGACGATGTTGCTCGGCAGCGGGGCGGAGCCGGCAGCGGAGGAGGCGGTCTTCTGGCCTTCGTCGCTGGTCACGTAGGTGAGCCAGCTCTTGACGAACTTGGCGGTGTTGGCGTCCTTGTAGGCGGGGCAGGCGATGTCGTAGGAGACCAGCACGATCGGGTAGGCGCCCTTGGCTTTGGTGGCGTGGTTGATCTTCACGACCACGCGGTTGTCGCCCTTGACGGACGTGTCGATCTCGGAATCCTCGATGACTTTGGAACCGGCGTCAGCGGAGATCTCGTTGTAGTTCTCGCCGACCTTGATGGCCGCGGTGCCCAGGTCGCCGACCTGGGAGAAGTCGGCGTAGCCGATGGTGCCATCGGCCTGCTTGACGGCGGTGACGACGCCCGAGGTGCCCTTGGCGCTCTGCTGGCCGGGGATGTCAGGCCAGTTCTCGGAGAGCTCATGGGTCCAGGAGTCGGGGGCCTGGTCCTTGAAGTAGCTCACGAAGTTCTGCGTGGTGCCGGACTTGTCGGAGCGGTGCACGACGGTGATCTGGGTGTCGGGCAAGGTCAGGTCCTTGTTCTGGTTGGCGATGGCCGGATCGTTCCACTTGACGATCTTGCCGTCGAAGATCTTGGCGGCGGTGTCGGCATCGAGGTTGATGTGCTTGCCGGCGTCGGAAACGCCCTTCAAGTTGAAGATGATGGCGATCGGGGAGATGTAGACCGGCACGTCGAACGCGGTGGTGCCGTTGGCGCACGCCTTGTCGGAGGACTGGGTGACCTCGTCATCGGAGAGGGCCTTGTCGGAGCCGGCCCACGCGGTGGCGCCGCTCAGGAAGGTGGTGACGCCCGCGCCGGAACCGGTCGGGTTGTAGGTGACGTTCGCGCCGGAGTTCGCCGCCATGTAGGCGGAGATCCAGGCTTCCTCGGCCGCCTGCTGGGAGGTGGCACCGGCGCCGGAGAAGCTGCCGGTAATCTTCTCGGTCGAGGTGGAGCCGGAGTTGTTGCCGGCGGACGAAGTGTTGTCGCCACAGGCGGCGAGCGACGCCAGCATCACGATGCCGGAAACCGCCGCGATGGAACGAACGAAGAGATTCTTACGCATTGTTTCTTTCCTCTTATCAACTGTCATAGCGGCTCGTGTCATACGATTCAGAGCCGATTCCTTTTCATGACAGTTACTAGCCTATGGGCTGTTCGAGGGGTCGGAAGACAAAATCGGTAAACAGAAGATGAATAGTTGCCGACCTTGCCACGTAGTTGGAATGCGCGGTTTGCGGGATATGGTTCGGCCCGCCTGCACCGGGTGGTTCAGGCGGGCCGAGGGCGCTTTATACCGGGTGCGGGCCGGTCACTGCTGCGGGCTGTCGATCTTGTAGCCGAGGCCGCGCACGGTGGTCAGGTACTGGGGATGGGCCGGATCCTCCTCGATCTTGGAGCGCACGCGCTTGACGTGCACGTCGAGGGTCTTCGTGTCGCCGACGTAATCGGAGCCCCAGATGCGGTCGATGAGCTGGTGTCGGGTCATCACGCGCCCCTTGTTCTGCATGAGGTATTCGAGCAGTTCGAATTCCTTGAGCGGGAAGAACACGCTTTCGCCGCGCACGGTGACCTGATGCTGGCCGACCTGCATGGAAATGTCGCCGCACACCAGCGGGATGTCGTCGTCGACCGCACCGCTGGCCTCGACCGCGCCCTGGTTGCGCCGCAGGACCGCGCGGATGCGCGCGAGCAGCTCGCGGAACGAGTAGGGCTTGGTCACGTAATCGTCCGCGCCGATCTCCAGACCGACGACTTTGTCGATCTCGGCGCTTTTGGCGGTGAGCATGATGATCGGCACGCGGCTCTGCTCGCGGATGCGCCGGCACAGGGCCGTGCCGTCGATGCCCGGCAGCATCAGGTCGAGCAGCACCAGGTCGATGCCGCCCTTGGTGAACAGCTCCAGGCCCTCCTCACCGCTGGCCGCGGCGGAGACGTCGTAGCCCTCGCGCGTCAGCTGGTACACCAAGGGCTCACGATATGATTCCTCGTCTTCCACGATGAGAATGCGTGTCATGTTTACCTTTCACACATACTGTGTTCAATGTCCGTACCGTCACCATCGTAGCGTGTTCCGGCACCGCCCGCATTCGGCTCCGAAGACTACGTTGCTTTTCCGCGGGTTTCACGATGGGTGGCCGACGTGCCGGGGAGACCGTGGCGGCGGGCCTACTCCTGCGTCGCGGCGTCGCCGGC
>ENA-ORUB01001616-ORUB01001616.1-human-gut-metagenome-genome-assembly--contig:-NODE-1616-length-23651-cov-29.379005_pt1 | contig 23651 bp, 10 predicted proteins | sample MGYA00241918_ERZ509200 | MGnify/ENA primary metagenome ERZ509200 (study PRJEB26280, sample SAMEA2338853) | human gut metagenome | biome: human gut; feature: human-associated habitat; material: faeces... | reverse complement strand
CTTTGGTGGTGAAGCGAGACAACAAGAAGCAGCAGACCGTGAAGTATCTTGCCTCTGTTCCTCTCTCTTCTAAGGAAAGAAACTACGATTTAGATATTCACGAAGACCTCTGCGGTTGTGGTGATCTGCAGGATGGCAACGATTTCACGGTTTCTCGCCGTCGCCAGCCGGTAGCTTCTTTCGTCCGTCCGGAGGTAGAGGCAATCAAGGTCCGTCATCTGGATAAGCGCGCCTATATCGATTTCCCGGTAGACCGTATAGAGCTGCATCCTGATTACCGCCGTAATCCGGAACAGTTGGATAGCATTATCCGTACCATCAATGCATTGAAGGAAGACAGGAACCTCGAAGTGAGCGGCATCAACATTCATGGTTATGCATCACCTGAGAGTCCTTACACCCATAATGATTATCTGGCAAAGAACCGTGCCAAGACGCTGACCGAATATGTCCGTCGAATGGTGAAGTTGCCAAACAATCTCTTCACCGTTTCTTCTACTCCAGAGGATTGGGATGGTCTGATAGCTTATATTAAAGGTAGCAACCTGGAGCATAAGGATGCCATTCTGGCGATTATTGCAGACAAGAGTCTGAATCCGGATGCCCGCGAGTTGAAGATTAAGAAGCAGTATCCTTCAGAGTATCGCTTTATGCTCGACACCTGGTATCCTGCCCTCCGCCATTCCGACTACCACATTACTTATAAGGTGAAACCTTTCGATGTGGAAGAGGCAAAGGTGATTATCAAGACCAAGCCACAGCAGTTGAGCCAGGAGGAGATGTTCATGGTAGCCCAGACTTACGAGCCAGGCAGCAAGGAGTTTAATGAAGTGATGGAGATCGCCGTCCGCATGTTCCCAGAGAATGAGACAGCGAATCTGAATGCAGCCATAACCCGCTTGAATGCCGGTGATGCAGAAGATGCGAAACAATATCTCGACAAGGCAGGAAACAGTGCCGATGCCCAGAATGCCCGAGGTGTCTATGAGATGCTGAAGGGCAACGAGAAGCAAGCTCGTTATTATCTGGAGCAGGCTGCCAAGGCTGGTGTTGCTTCTGCAAAAGAAAATTTACAGAATCTATAAAGTTATACATACTGTCTGTTTAGGACAATATAGCTATTCCTTAGAGCCAGGGCAGTGCCCTGGCTTGGGACAGTCTCCTGAACCAGACAAAACTTTTCTAAGTACAACTTCAGAAAGTGACTCAAATATAACGTATTAGATGATTTGTAAACCGAATATATAAAAATGTAATATAATTAGATTTTTAAGAACGTTTATAAGTAAAGAAATAATTTATTAATAACAACTATAATAACTTACAAGATGAAGAAAACTTTATTATTTTCCGTTGCATTGGCGGGGCTGATGCTCGGTTCTTGTTCTAGTAGTGATGATCTGAATGGGGGTGGAACTGGAAATCCAGGTTTTAACAAGGACGGTAATGGATTTATGTCCATCTCTGTAAATCTCCCAACTCGTTCTGGCAGCACAACACGTGCAGAAAATGACAAGTATGAGGACGGATTGTTATCAGAGTATGAGGTAAAGAATGGTATTTTGGCTTTGTTTGATGCATCAAGTAAGACATCAGAAGGCGATTATACATTGCTTGCTGCTTACAAATTGGATTTGACAGATTCTGAACTTGATACTGATAACGACAACATCACATCTACTCATAGTGTTGTTACTCAGATTAAGTCAACAACAGCTACTGATGTTTATGCGCTTGTCCTTTTGAATGATAATAGTATTCTTACAGCAAGTGATGGTAAATTGCTTCAGAATGGTTCAACAGATTTAACAGGCAAAACTTATAATGATATTTTGACCCTGACCACAGAAAATGCGATGACTAGTACAGGTTTCTTTATGGCAAATGCTCCTGTCAGTGCAACTCCAGGTAATGCCTCTGCACCTGATGGTAAGTATACAACTCTTTCTAAGGTTGATTTGACTAAGATTAAAGAAACTAGAAGTGAGGCTATCAATGACCCTGCTGTTTCTGTATTCGTAGAGCGTGGTGTTGCAAAGGTTAGCTTGAACTCAACTTCGCTTTCTGGTAATACTACAGATAATAACCTTTCATACAAATTCGATGGTTGGGTACTTGATAATACAACCAAGTCTTCATACATTGTTCGCAATATGGGAACTGATGCTGGTACTTATCTGAAATACTCTTCAGAGAAGTTTGCCACAACTCTTAATTCTCGTTTTGTAGGTGATACCAAATTGGGTAATACATCAAAGCAGCCAGATGTTGACTTGTATCGTACCTATTGGTGTGTAGACCCAACATATAGCCAGGAATTTACTGCAACAAGTCATGCAGCTAACTTCAATACAGTAACTTCTGCTGCTGATGTAGCAAGTTGGCTTGCATCAGGTAAGTATGTATATTGCCATGAGAATACATTTGATGTAGCCCACATGAATTATTCAAATACTACCCGTGCTTTGGTTAAGGTTACATTTAATAATGGTAATAAATTCTATACCAATAATGGAGCTAATGCTATCCTTGATACAGATGGCAAGCGTGATGATGCAGTTATGTCATACGTATTAGGTACAGATATTAACATTGTTGATTTGAAGAAGTACTTGTCAGACAACCAGGCATCTACAGGTACAGTTACTTGGTCAAAGGCAGACTTCGATCTTACATGGGCTACAACTCCTGATAAAGATGGTATCTTGAAGGTTACAGATATTAAACTTTCTGCTACAGGTAAAGCAAAACTTAATGCTAGTTCTCCAGACTTTACTGGTTGGGATGCCATTAAGGATCAGCTTAATACAAACCGTGTAATCCGTCAGTATGACAATGGTGCTTCTTATTATGAGGTAAGAATCAAGCATTTTGCAGGTGATGATGCTAAAAATGGTGATCTTGCACCATGGAATACATGGGAGACAGTTAAGCCATCTGCATCTGAAGCTTATCCAGGTAATAAGGAGCAGAACTATTTGGGCCGTTATGGATTGGTTCGTAACAACTGGTATGACATTGATGTTACTGCTATCAAGAAGATCGGTTCTCCTGTTGTTCCAGATATCACTACAGATAATACTCCAGATGATAACATCGATGCTTATATCTCTGCAAAGATTAATGTTCTCTCTTGGGCTAAGCGTACACAGAGTACTATCCTCGGAAAGTAATTTGATAAAAGATAAATATAGAAAACAATAATTGATTAGCGATATGATAGCGCAGAAGATAAACAAATGGTTAAAGGGTGTCATGGCAGCTGCCATGACCCTGACCGTCGCGACCTCATGCCACGATATGTGGCACCAGGATTACAGCGATTGTCCTAATGGTGTATATGTGAAGTTTAAGTATGATTATAACCTCCAGCGTGCCGACATGTTCAACGACCATGTTGGACAGGTAACGCTGTATGTATTCGACGAGAACGGAAACTATATAACCCAACAGACCGAGACGAATTCTGCGCTATCATCGCCTCTCAAAGACCCAAATTATGTGATGCACGTCGAGAACCTGCAGCCAGGTAAATATCAGTTCCTTGCCCTTGCCGGACAGAATGCTTACGCCGACCAGTTAGCTTCAGGCCGTGCCAAGTTCGTTCGTACCGCTCCATCGGCTACAGGAGATAAGATGCAGAAACTGGAAGTGAATCTCGACCATGAAAATAGGGGAGAGTATGATGAGGTTGTCAACAACAGCCTTCCTCTCGATACCCTCTGGCATGGTAAACTGCTGGAGGCAGTAGAGGTATCATCCTCAAAACCTTCTTATGCAACCATCCCTCTGGTGCGTGATACCAAGAAGATCAATGTAGCGCTTCGTGACCTTGACTCTCCACAGGATATGGATGTCAACGACTACACGATGACCATCGAAGACCATAATGCCCGCATCCTTTGGGATAACTCTCTCGATGAGAGCCGTAAACTCATTTATACCCCTCATGCTACATGGAATACGGTAGATGAGGACGAGCAGGGCAAGATAGCCCATGCTGACTTTATGACTTCCCGCATTCTGAAACACGAAGATTACAACCAGGATGGCCGACTCCTCATTAAGAGTAAGGAGACCGGGAATACGGTAGTCAATGTAGACCTGCCAGACCTCTTGAGTCGTCTTCGCACCAGCGAGGAGTACAGTTACAGTGCACAGGAATTCCTGGACCGTGCCTACGATTACAAACTTCAGTTCTTTATCCAGGGTGGCAAGCTCAAGTATTGCTACATCACCATCAGCGTGAATGTACTGAGTTGGAGCAAGCGCATCCAGTTCGAAGAACTCCATTAACATGTCCTACCCGGCTTTCAGCAAGCCGATATAAAAAGAAAGTGTATGTTTAAAATAAAAGCTATAACCATCTCATTGCTAGCCCTTTTGCTGGTTATGTCGTTCGCATCCTGTGCGAGTGACACTACTAGTGATTTGCCTCTGCCAAGCAAAGATATGAAGGCATATCTGCAGGTAAAGGTAACGGTGGAAGGTAGTGGAGATACACGAGCGAGTAGGGCAGCTACAGGACCTAAAGGAGGTGAAGATGGAGATGGAAGAGAACCAGGAACCAATCCTGAAAATGAAGTCAATTCTCTTGCTGTCTTACTATATGAATCTGATAAAGATGACCTGTCGGATGATAATGCTATAATAGATTATGTATATACATTTACCAATTTAAAGAAGACAACAACTCCTACTTCCGGCAGCGATGCAACTTATACTACCGTTCCAAGAGAAATAGATGCTTCAATTGTCGGCAAGAATTATCATGTGATAGTGATAGCCAATGCAGACGATATGACTTCCAGATGTAAAGGAAAGAAGATAAGTGAAGTAAGAGATTTGCAGATGTCGAAGGTGTGCACCCGAGATGCTGATATTACAAAGTTCTCAAACTTCATCATGTCATCAAAGAAGGATGCAAAGATTGATTTCACTAAGGAAGGTTCTGAAACAGATCCGTATCTGGTAGATGTAGACATCGAGCGCTTGGCTGCCCGTATCGACATCATTCCAAATGCTACTTATGATGATACCAGTCAAGGTTATTATTATAATGTAATGGATGGAACGAATGTTATAGGCGGTTTTAAGCTCGAATCTGTAACTCCTACCAAGGTTATGACAAAGGGAGAATACCTGATAAAGCGAGTTTCTTCAGATAAAGATGTGTCTTCTGTTACTTATTTCGGAGAGGAAAAAATGGATGCTACTACTAAGGCTTCTACTAATTATGTGGTTTGTCCATGGACAAATATTCATACTTCGACAACTCTGAGTAATGCCGAGGGTCCTACATCTTTATATAATGTAAAGATGACAACTTCTACCAGTATAACAGATCCAAGTTACATCCTCGATTATGTGATGGAGAATACGACCACCGATAATGACGAGGACTATTCTACAGGCCTTATCTTTAAAGGCAAGTATTATGAAGAGACAGAATGGGATAAAGCAACAACGCGACCTACGACTGGTGCTACTGGAACAGAAAAGACATATACCTATACGCTCCGTCATAGCGACCCTTCAGGAAGTGGAACCACCGCTGACCCGATGCATTTTGGTGTAGTCCGCAACAACATCTATCAGGTAAAGGTAGAAGGTGTTGAAGGAAAGTCTAAAGGTATCAAGTTGACCATACATGTAGTCCCTTGGGCACATTACGACCATGGGGAAGTAATATATTAAACTCTAAGATTAATTTACAAAGTATAACTAAAATGAGAAAACATATAATGAAATATATGGCTTGCCTGGTGATGCTGCTTCTGACTTTTGCAGCATGTTCGCCAGATAGTGATGCTTCTGATCCGGGAAGTATCACCAACAAGACATATACTCTCCATTTTAATCTGTCTCCAGTATCAGGAAGTTCTGCTTCTTCCCGTGCAGAAACCTATACAGCAGGAAAACCCAATTCTTGGGATGACGGTTCTAAAGAAGAGAACATGAAGAGTTGGACAGTTGTCTTTGTAAAGTCTGGAACGGTAGCGAAAGTTGTCAAGCAGCCATCCGTAGAAGAAGGCAAAGATAAGAAAGATGTTGTAACAGTTACCGGTTTGGAAGCAGGAACTTATTCGGTCTATTCTTTTGCCAATATATCAGATGCAGAACTCGGTACGATTACGGAGGGTTCTCGTTCTCCTAACTTCGATTCCAAATCATTTGCTGTCAATGGTAATGATATGGATATTAAAGCGAATGGTATCCCTATGAGTAATAAACAGGTGGTAACTATCAAGTCTGACGGCCAACCGGATATCACGGATTTATATGTAGTAAGAATGCTATCCAAGATTACTCTCAAGTTCCGCAATATGACGGGTGAAGATATTACCGTAAATGAAGTGGGTATCAGTGATATTACAAGCAATCCTGCTGCAGGAACAAATATCAAGCTGCTTCCTGCAAACAATGTTGTTTCATCTACGAATGTTGCCCAAACGCCAAATTTGGTAGAGAATGCTAAAAGTGATGAATTTACACATGCGATTACATCTGGTTTGACTGTAGCCAAGACCGCAACCGATTATGATACAGATAACAGCCGTTCTGTTTCTTTCTATGTCAACGAGAGTCAAGCTGGAAAAGCTTATCCTTACTTTGTAGTAACGCTCGAAACGAGCGTTGGTTCACAGAGATACTTCATGTATACCGACTGGAATCAGATAGCCCGCAACGACCATCATGTCTTAAAGTTGGCACTGAGCGATTACAAGCTACGTCTCAAGGTAGAGGACTTTGGATCTATCGGTTCGGCTCCGTCATTGAAAGATGACGGAAAACAGCTCAATCTCATTTTCCATGATTTAGAGGAGTTCCATATCGTTCCTTCTGTTACGAAGTATAGTGATCCAACTGGTGCAGAAGTATCTTTCACGGATCTCAAATGGACGAGACTCTCGGAATCAGAGACTGATGCTGAGACGAAAGCCTTCACTACTATACCAAAGATAGTAACTGGTGAAAATAGAATAGAGGCAGAAACCTTAGGTGAGTTAGGCAAGAAGATAGGTCCTATCATCTATCAGCTTTCAGTAAAAGTTAATGATACCACAGATTCACCTACGCTAGTATATCGGGTAGCCATCTCTCAGGATTTAACCTGGTACTCAGCAAGGCGTCATAACGGTGCATTTTGGATATGTAAACAATAATACTTATATTAAAAAACATTGAAGCTTATGTTTAAGTCTAAGATTTTTAATAGTGTAATGAGATATATGTTGGTAGCAATGCTTGCATTGCTGCCAAATACTATATGGGGATTAACGGAACAGAATGCTGTTGGTTTAGCTAATGGTGGTTCTGTAACCATCTCAAATTTTAGCACATATTTAACCATGAATGATTATTCTGCTTGGTTTGTATACGATGCAGCTGGTAAAACGGTGGATATATCTTCATGGACCTATGGAGATTATATCTTTTCTTCTAATTCAAAAGAGAAAACTTATTTCAAGACTGGTAAACCGAAGACTCTTGAGAATTATGCTTCATTTACTATTAATACCCCTTCAAGTGAAGATATAACTAAGTATACGATTGTTCTTCTGGTGTCTTCTAGCGATGCATTTTTTAATGCTCCTTCAGAGACAAATGCAGATAAGAAAATTATTTTTAAATTGGTTCCACAAAAAGATGTTCCTTTAATGAAGGAATATACTGGTACTAACAAAATGTCTGTAACAGATTTTGTGGCAGATGGTAGTACATCTTATGAAATCAGTGGTTTGGCCTCTTCAATAGAATCATTGTTAGCTTTACCTTCTTCTTCAGATGGTAATAGTTTCGACTTGTCTTCAAAGAAACTCTATCTTCGTTTGAATTTAGTAAATAAAACAACGGATAAAGTTGTTGAAGCAGCAAATTATACAGTTAAACGAGATGGTAAGGAGATTAATACTCCCACAATGACAAATTGGCCTAATGTAGATTGTAAGATAGATAAAGGTACATTTTTTTATCTGACCAATAATACGAGTTATATAACTAAGGACAATATTAAATATACTTTTTCTGTTCCTGATGGTCAAAAAATCTCAGATTACAAAATAGACGTCTATCTTTCTGACGAAGCTACAGATGTTAGTAATAATACTCTTCTCCAAGAGCCAACTCTCAAGGCGAAGATTACTTATAATTTGTTGTCTCAATCAGAGAAGGATAAGTTGACTTTTGATGCAACCGATGATTCTTCATTGGATGCTTCTAAGGTTTTCAACTTCCGTCAGGCATTCACTTCGAAGACAGCAAATGTACAACTGCTTACTGAAGAAAATAAGCAGCGACTTTGTAAAGCTCTTGGTGTAACCGATTTGAGTAAAGTAACTGACCTCTATGTACGATGGATGATTACGGACAAGAGTGGTAATGCTATACCAGGAATTACTACATCTGGGTTAACTCTTCGTAAAGATAAGACAACAGAAAAAGAAATATATTATACATGGTTCTCTGAGAATGCAGCCAGCACATTGTCTGCAGCGTTGAATCCTACCTTCACTTTTCCTACCACAATGTCATGGGGTGATTTGAAGGTATCTTGTGTCGTATCCAATACTAAACTGGTAGAAGGTACGAATGTAAAGTATGGTGTCATGATTAAGGAACCTGATGCGTTCAACATCAAGTTTAACGTCAGCTTGGAGGAAGCTCCACTCCTTAATGATTTGGATGCAGCGTATTCTGCTAAATTAAAGACAATACCTCTTTATCTTAAGGAGTCAACAATTGCTAGCAAGCAACTTGTAATTACCGATATAGCTTCACAAATAGAAGACTTTGGTCTCTATACGAAGGATGCTAGTGGTAATTACGTAACTGCTACTAAGCCATTATACTATCGTGTAAGTATTATTGATAAGAAAACGAACAAGCCGATTAGTTCTATAAATTATTTTACTGTGTCTGAAACTGGAGGTATTAGTGGTGGATTTACTTCACTTAGTTTCGAATGGGAGAACAAATACAAGAATTCAAAAGGATTATTCTATTATTCAAAAGATAAGACTTCTGTTCCTAAGTCAGATTTATATATTGCGTTTGGATATGATAATGAAACTGATTTTAAGAATAGTCGTATAGAAGTATATTTTTCAGATGAAGCCCCAGTGCTTGAAAATTATCTTGTTGTCACAGAACCAACAATTAAAGGTAAGTTGGTTTATGATATCAAGAAAGCCACAGATGCGCCTTTCAAGCATTATAAGGGTTACGCCAATGCTGATAACGATTATGAGGTAATTGATAAATCGAAGAATCAGTTGCGCCAGAAGGTGTCTACATGGGAGTATACCTATGTTGTTGATAAAGCTGACCATAAGACTGTGTCTCTTATGTTGCCTATACAGAATTTCGAATCCTCTGGTGACCAATTGGAGCCTTTAGGTTATTTCAGATGGTATAATTATGATACAGATAATGCATCAGCAAACTTATCTGTAGAGGGAACTTCTTCTCTATTGAATTCTGTGAAAGATGAAGATAATGTAGATAAGGGATTGATGGCTTTCAATTTGACGCAGCATGCTGTGCAGTCAACAGTGGGTGTAAAGTATACTCGTCCTAATGACCCAAATTGGAAGGGTGAAACAATTGCTTGTGACGTAAGCCGCTACATTGATGGAATTGATGCTACTGGAACCTATATGGAACATGAACCAACCTTATCCATCAGATACATTTTCCATATTATTCCGTCTACGCAAATGGCTGAAATTCTCAAGGAAGATCTTGTAAATGATAGCAAGGACCTTACGTTTGAGGATAATAAGAATGTTACGGTAGGATTTCTGGATGACAACTCGACGATGACTTTGCGATTGGATTTTGCAGATCCTAAAATGTATTATTTCTATCCAGTTACCAATACTAAAAAGCATGTATATTATCCTGCCGGTTCAACTGAAGCAGAGACAAATGCAATTATCGCTCAACGTAAGATTACGGATGCAGACTTTTCTTCTGATATCAAGAAGGCTGCCACGATAGAATGGCGAGCTTATAATGGTACCAGAGACAAGATGTGTATTCTTGGAGCAGGTAACGTTCCTGATTTCCCACGTTTCTTTGATTTGAGCATAAGTCTTCTGAATAGTGCAACTTGGACTGATTTGGATGGTGGTGCTGCTACCAAACTAACCTTTAATCCAGGTGATCACTTTTACGTAGTGGCTTATGTTAAGGATGAGACTGGGAATTTTAGTAGCCCGATGGCCAATTTCAGTATACGATACTTCCGTTTCTATCCAAAGACTTTCGAAGAAATGGGTGCTGAAGATGTGACTCGCCAAATATCTTATCTTGATGAGAACTATAACAATATAGCTGTTGTCTCTTTTGATAATGATAGTCCAGAACAAACATTGTCTGCGCCTACAAGTCCTGATGATAATCAAAGTAAGAATCCATCAGCATGGAACAGGCGCAGTTATGGTTTTGTTTATAAAGATTTGATAGATAAAAGTGCAAATAAGAATGACAATGCTAATGTATTTTATAATACCAAACATTCTCCTCAGCATGGTGAATATGGTATTTATAAGACAGCCAATATAAAAAATATCTCAGGTGAAGAAAAATCTGGTACAGATGGCTACGTGTGGTATTCGGGTAAAGAACTGCATGATAGAACTTACGAGGCAACAGGTAAATCTCAGTCGGGTTCCTTCCTTTATGTGGATGCTTCTGATGAAAGCCGTACCATCGCTTCTGCTGAGTTTACAGCAAGTCTTTGTACTGGTCAGCAGATGGCATTTAGTGCTTGTATTGCTGATATGACCTACGAAACAGTCAAGCCGCAGATTATGTTTAGGTTATTTGGCTTAGAGAAGGATGAATATGGTAATATAAAGGATAAAAAGTTATTACATTCTTTCTCTTCCGGTGCATTTGGCACAAACCGTCTTAGTTCTGAAGAGGCTAAATGGTATCAGGTATATGGTAAGATTACGATTCAGCAAGAAGCACAAGTAGAAAAGTATTCTGACTTCCGTATCGAGATTGATAACTATAGTAAGGGTACTCAAGGTGCTGACTATGCCGTTGATGATATCCGTATATATTTAAAGCCTGCTAAGGTTGAAATCTATCAGGACCGACCAGCCTGCGGTGAAACGGGTACAGGTAGTATCAAGTTGAAGATACGTGCCATTCACGAAACTTTGCATGCTATACTTAACCATAAGGATACGAAGATTCATTACCGTTTAGTGAACGAAGATGGTTCGCCTGTTACAGGAGAAGGTCTTTACAACTATTCGTTAAAAGGACCTGGTGATGCTACAGCTAAAGAAATTACGACGACCAAGAGCTATGCATCTGTTGATGTCTTTGATTCTGAGGAAAACTGTGCAAAGTATGAAATTGATGGTGTCAACATGATAGAAAAAGATGCTGATGGTGAAACCTATATTATCTTGGCTAATCATCCTTTCAAACTCACAAAGGGTAAGAAGTATTATGTCTCCGTATGTGCTGATAGTAATCCAGATGCACCAGATGCCAATTGGGGTAAACCTTCTGAGGTCTGCTCTATCTATAGTGCTATATTTGAGATGATTGGTCAGACACCAATGATTACTGATACAGATGGTAAAGTCATTACAGAGTATCGTGTGAATTGTACTGATTCTGACCCTAAGGTTACGCTAAAGGGAAGTCTTACAACTATTGACCCTAATACTGGCGAGAAGATTACGCTTACTGGTGTGCCATTCTTGTGGTATATTGATGACAGCAGTACGCCTGTCGAAGCAACACCATCAAAAACCATAGAGATACCTGTTAGCAAAATAGGATATGGTGCTCATAAAATTTATATGAAACCAGAAACGGGTACAACAAATGCTGCAGGGGATATGGTATTTACTGTTGGTAGCGTCGAATATCTGATGTGTACAGAAAAGATTCCTGTACCTCTGCGTATTGCTAAGGATGGTCCGCAGCTAAACTTCGGATTCAACGATGTAGATTATCCATTTAATGATAATAGCTACGAAGCTTCATTGCGTATCGGATTGCCACAAATAAAGAAGTTGTTGGAAAAGACGTCCCAGGGTTATCTCCAGATACCATTGCATAGCGCAAGTTATAAGACTGGTGTTACGGATAAGACTTTGACGTTCATTGATGATAGTAAGACTGGTGAAGATAATACTTCTGCTGATGTTTATGTTGCAACAACCAATGACCCTCTATGGGATGCTTCTTTATTGAAGAAGCCTGTTGCGACATTGAGTTCTAGTACTCTTGCAGAAGTCAAGCCTGACAAGCAGTATACCCTCGATCTCAAGTTCTCTAATGATGTTTTAAAGAACTTCCATGAGGGATATTACTACGACCTTCGATTCGTCTTCGAGCAGAAGGCTGCAGCTACAGCTGGAACTACCAACTGCCCTGGTGAGTCTTATCTCAAGGTGAAGATAGTACCGGAGTTCATTACCTGGACTCCTACTGCCGATGGCGGTATGAATGCCAACTGGAACAATGATGCCAACTGGCATCGCTCATCATCTGCAGAATTGTATGATGATTATTATACCGATTATCAGACTTATGGCAACAGTACTTCTGCGGCAGCATCTGCATCGAAGATAGAAATCCCAACGCTGAACAGCTATGTGCCAATGAAGTTTACCAAGGTTACTATTGATAACTTGAAGGGATTGCCATTCCCTGACCTCGGTAATATCGTTTATCGTGAAAGCGGCAATAAGATTGCTACCAAGCTGACCAATGGTAAGGGTAATGAGGCTACGAAGTATATCCAGTATGACATCATGGCGTTCTGGAATGAGGCAAATACTGATAAGGGATTGGATACAGATGGTAATCTGAAGTGCGAAAAGTTCTATGGCAATACCTGCAATCAGATTTACTTCAAGCCTCAGGGCGAGCTTCGCGACCAGTGCTATCTGGTATATGACAAGGCTTGGGTAGAGAAGGAGCTGGTGCCTAACAAGTGGTACACCATGGCTTCACCTCTGCAGTATATCTACGCCGGCGATATGTATGTACCGTCAAAGGAAGGACGACAGGAAACCAAGGCGTTTACGGATATCACGTTTGATACTGATAAGTATAGCCGTAGCAAGTATCCGGTTTATCAGAGAGCCTGGATGAAGAGTGAAGTGAAGGAAATCACTCCTGATGATGAGTATTCTGCATCCCATTATCCTGGAGGAGCTGCTCCTGGAGATGTTGATATGAATCTCGGTTACTGGAGCCACGTATATAATAAGGTGGATGAAAGTTATGCCGCAGATGGAACCTTCGGTGGTTTCTCTATCAAGGCGGGTAATGCGCTCTTGCCAAAGGATAATACAAAGAATGCGCTCCTCCGTTTGCCAAAGGAAGATACAAGCTATCAGTACTTCGATTATGATGGAACAACGACTTCTGGTAGTAAAACAAAACGTGTTGATAAGGGCACTGGTCATGGCAAACTTCTCGTTGCTTTCAACAACGATGAGAAGCATCTCGCAGAGATGACTCAGAGTTTAGGAACTGATAACAACAGCGGTTTCTATCTCGTGGCTAATCCATATACCTGCTCTATCTCGATGGCTAAGTTCTTCGAGGGTAATTCAGGTTTGCAGAACGCTATTTGGATTGTAGAGAAAGGTGAGGTAAAGGCAATTTCTTCTACAGAATTGGGTAAGCAGAACTATGCTATCCAGCCTACCCAGTCGTTCTTAGTCAAGAAGAATGACGCAACGGTTACAGATGTAAGGTTCACTTCTACGATGTGTATTGACCGCACCATTACTCCTGGTCTGTTGATGGCATCTGATTATGTAAAGACTGTACAGGTAGAAACTGAGAATTCCAACGGCCAGATTTCAAAGGCACGCATCGCCTTGCGTCCGGAGGCTTCTGCCGACTATGATGACCAGGAGGATGTGGATCTCTTGTATGATCAGAACCTCAAGGATATTCCGCAGGTTTATACCGTTGCCGGAAACGAGGCGGTGGCTGTGAATGCAGTTCCTGAGTTGTCCTGGATTCCACTCGGTATCGTGAGCCAGCAGGCTGAAGAGGTTTCACTTACCCTGAAAGGTGTGAACAAGCTCGATGCTCCTGTTTATCTCTACGATGCTGCATCGGCAAGCTTTACAGAACTTCATGAAGGCGAGGCTGTGAAGGTGAAGGCGGGTGATCACGGAAGATACTTCCTCACCCAGATCCGTACTTCAACCGGCATCGACCGCATGGAGACTGAAGAGCAGAGCGCACCGGTGAAGGTTTACTCACCAGCTGCAGGCATGATTGTTGTTTCTGCCTTGGGTGGTGAGAAGCTCGACAGGGTTCAGGTATTTACGTTGGATGGCAAGATGGTTCACAGTTATCAGTTGCCTGACAAGCAGAGAATGATTCTCCGTGTTCCATCCGGCATTTACATTGTGAAGGCATCTACCCAGTCCTGTGCTCAAGCTAAGGGTCAGAAGATTGCCGTAAGATAGTATATTCTAGTTTTTTAAATATCATAGGGAATTATAAAGAACCCAAGGGGGGAGCCAAAGCGTTGGCTTCCCCCTTTTTTTAGCTTTATACTTTACTTGCGAAACTTTACAAGGGAGTTTCGCAAGTGGTCCAGTTAACTTGCGAAACGTTACAGTGAGTTTCGCAAATCTCACTTATTTACAATAATGAGATAAAAATGCTTAATTAAACAAAGAAAAGTCAAGTTTTTGACGTAAAAAACAAGACTTTTTGCTATCTTTGCAATCAAGAAAAGAAATGTAAATATGGTTATAACAAGACAGATAATGGAAAAACTGTCATCAACTCCTTCAGGAGTTGTACTGACAACAAGAGACTTTGGTGTGGAAATGCGGTATCAGCCAGCCCTCGCTAAGGCTCTCAGCCGTCTTGTGCTCCAAGGTGAATTGCAGAAGATAGCAAAGGGGAAATACTATATTCCTAAGAAAACGGTGTTTGGAACGTTAAAACCTTCCGACTCAGAACTAGTAAAAGATTTGCTGGAGCAAGACGGAAAGATAGTCGGCTACATAACTGGTACTGCAGCATTTGCATCTATGGGGCTTACAACCCAGATAAGTTCTTCTATCTTGATAGGTACAAACAAGTACCGACGCCCTATTACCCGAAATGGTGTGAAGGTTTCTTTCCTGTTGCAAGAGAATATTATTACTTCAAGCAATATCCCATTACTTAGGATACTGGATGCATTGCGCCTGATAAAAGAAATTCCTGCATCCTCACCCGATGAATGTGTAACAAATATCTGCAAGGCAATAGAAGTTCTTTCTCTGAAAAAAAAGCAAGAACTAGCAGAGTTATCTTTGGCATACACCCCTTACGTAAGAGCTTTACTAGGAGCTATATATGAAAATATGGGGCTTGAAACACAGATTATCAGCCGTACGCTGAATGGAGTGACGAGTTATAAACTGCCTATCACCGACAAAGTATTATCAAACAAAAGAAACTGGAATATCATATGAAGTTACATGAAAACAGGGAGTTGTTCTCCGATGCATTGCAGGCAGCATCTCAACCGCAGGAGGATGGTGGATTAGGTATCAAAAGTATTTTCATCGAGAAAGATTATTGGATTTGCCGTTCCTTGTCTTTAATGGCAACTAACGACAAAGACAATCGTGCTATATTTAAAGGGGGGACCAGTCTTACAAAGGCATTTGGTATTGGAAGCAGGTTTTCTGAGGATATAGATATTGCCATATCCGAGGCATGGACTCTCAGCGGCAATCAGCTGAAAACGCTGATCAAGAGAACCGCCAAGAGTATGACAGAAGGTTTGCAGGAAATTGATATGCCTGGTTTTACGAGTAAAGGGTCTCATTATCACAAGGCCTACTATTCCTATCCACGAGCTATCGAAACATTGCAGGTTGGTGCAATTAAGGCTGGTCAGTTGCTAGTTGAAATCAACTCTTTTGCTAATCCATATCCGTTCCAAAAATGCAAACTACAAAGTTTCTTGACTGAGTTTTTGCAGAAAACTGGCAATGAAAAACTGATAGAAGATTATGAAATGCAACCATTTGAGGTGAATGTTCTTGACAGGCGCAGAACTTTGACAGAAAAATTGGTATCCCTGCTTCGCTGTTCTTTAGCAGATAATTATATGCCTGAATTGGCAGCTAAGATACGTCACTTCTATGACTTGCATTTCCTATATCATGATGCAGAGACGCGAACCTATCTTGAAAGTAATGATTTTAAGTCTGACTTCGCCAATTTGTTTGCCCAAGATCAGCAAAGGTTTGATAAACCTGAAGGATGGCAGGAGAAAGAAATTATGGATTCTCCAATCATAAAAGACTTGCATTCCGTATGGGCTGCACTGAGCAATGTTTATGCAAGAGAACTACCTGACCTTGCATATAAAGAGATACCGACCATAGAGAGCATAGAAGAAAGTATAAAACTATTGCTTTCGTATTTGCCATAGCAGAATGTATTCGTTATTCTCGGATTTGGGTATATTAGTGTGGCATTGTTGGTAATAGTGTGGCAATAAAAAAGTCTTGCTTTTTCGACAAAAAACTTGACTTTTCTCCGTTTTTATTTATTATGAAGAAAGTAAGTTATCTTATATATTTATGGCTGGTTTGCTGCCTGGGACTGCAAGCACAGAGCCGCCGCGAAATGGGAGGCATCTATTATGCTTACCCTGTAACGGATGCTGCCGGAACCGATTCTCCGACTGTGAAGGAGCCTGCCGGTTTCTCACCTTATTATATCAGTCATTACGGGCGCCATGGCTCGCGATGGATGTCGAGGGATGAGCGCTATCTCTGGATAGAAAAGCAGTTTGCTGATGATGGCAATCTTACTCCGCTCGGACTTCAGATTAAGAGTATCGTGAAGCGGATATGTGAGAATGCAAAGGGAAACGGCGGCAAACTGACCCGACTGGGTGAACTGCAGCATCAGGCCATCGCCCGACGCATGTATGCCCATTATCCACAGATCTTTGCTGCCGGCCATCAGGTAAAGGCACGCTCCAGTGTTTCCGACCGCTGCGCCAAGAGTATGCTCGCCTTTACTTCGCAACTGCGGAATCTACAGCCCCAGCTGCATCTGGATGTGAAGACCGATTCTGCCGATATGGCTTGGATAGCCTACGAATCTCCCGAACTGAAGACGCTGAAGAAACGCACCAGGGTGAAGGCTCAGGTTTCGCCACGCCGCTTCCTGCAACAGCTATTCAAGAACACCGCAAAGATAGATGAACCCCTGAAACTGATGACCGAAATGTATGGACTCACCTCCTCCCTGCAGGATGTGGGCCTGAACTTTCCTGCCTATCCGCAGGAGATGGAAGACAGCCTGAATGCACTCTTTACCGATGCCGAATTCCGTGCCATCTATGAAGCCAACAATCTCCGCATGAACATCACCAACGGCAGTATGGCTACCAATGAAGAGATTCCGGCACGAAGCGCCATCTCGCTCTGGCAGAACATCGAAACCGAAGCCGATGCCGCCTTGCGCTCTTCCAAGTCATCAGCCACTCTCCGTTTCGGTCATGATACAGCCCTCTACCGGCTCCTGTCTCTTCTTTTTGATGCCACCTTGCCTCCTGCCGGTGCCCGTGAAGACGCCGACCAGGTAGTACTCGGTGCAGAGACAGACAGGATGGACCGCGTGGTTCCGATGGGTGCCAACCTGCAGATGATATTCTACAAGAACCGGAAGGATAGCGTGGTGGTGAAGTTCATGCTGAACGAAAGAGACATCATGCTTTCGCCTGTAGGACAGGTGATTTACGGAACTCATTATTATTCCTGGAAAGAATGGAAGCAGGAGATGCACCAGCGTATCCACCAGCTGGAACATGTGCGCCAGCTCTATGCCATCCAAACGATGGGAGGAGCGGGACAGGCGATTCCTGCCGTACTGGTTCCGAACGGCCAGAACTTCTGGACTCCCCAAACCCGGGATACCGAACAGCCTTGTGTGGCTCCTTATCATGATAAGGATACGCTGTTGCAGGGATTCCGGTGCAGCCATTGGCCGGGAGGTGGCGAGAAACGGGATTACGGCTCTTTCACCCTAGCTGCCTTGGGAGGCAAACTCCGTCTGCAGCCCGCTCAGCGTGCCACCGCTTTCAGTCATCAGGACGAGGTATCGCATCCCCATTACTATGGTATCCAGCTGAAGGATGAGCATCTGAAGGCAGAGATGACTGCCCTGAGCCATACATCCATGCTCCGTATTACGCCCGATAAGGACGAACTGGTTCATCTCGTTATCCAGCCCAATAATGATGACGGACAGGGAACCATCGAGATTGATACTGTAAACCATGTGGTTTATGCCTATAATCCGGCGCCTCATGTATATCAGGGATGGGGGAAACCGGATGATTTCGGGGGACATTTCGTGCTGGCTTATGATAAAGATGAGCTGATTGACTATGGTGTCTTTGATGAAGCACAGGCGGAAAGAAAGGGACTGATGATGACCTGCAAGCCGGGCATCGGAGTCTGGCTCACCTTCAGGGGAAAGACAGGAAAGGCGATGGAATGGATGTCGGCTACCTCCTTTACTTCGCACGACCAGGCGGTGACCAATCTCAATGCCGAAAACTATATGTACGGTGGACTGGACTTCAACAGTATGATGGAGTATGCTGCCAATCTGTGGTGCGAACGTCTGCATACCATCGATGTGGAGAGTCAGGACACGGCGAAGGTGAACCGCTTTTATACCGCCCTGTACCGCAGTTCGTTTCTTCCCCATGAGTTGAGCGATGTCGGCGAACTGCAATATGGCGACTTTGCGATGTGGGATACCTACCGCGCACAGTTGCCTCTTTATCATCTTCTTACGCCGATGCTGTCGGGAGAGATGATGCAGTCTCTGGTAAAGATGTATCAGGATGGCGTCTGGATGCCTGTCTTTCCAACTGCCAACTGCGGGCAGACGGAGATGCTGGGCGATGATGCCAGTATCGCGCTTGCCGATGCCTATGTCAAGGGCATCCGCAACTTTGATGCCGTGAAGGCTTACGAGGGAATGCGCATGAATGCCTTCTCTACTCCTTATCTTACCAAGGATTACCATGCCGGAAAGGGCCGCCGCTCCATCACTTCCTATATGACGAATGGTTATCTTCCGGTAGAGGAGGGGGCCGGTTCTGCTACCGCTTCTACCTCGCGCACCCTGGCGTATGCATACGATGACTTTGCCGTGGCGCAGATGGCAAAGCTACTGCTTGATTCCTGCAAGGATGCTACGCTCCGCCAGCAATATCAGGATGATTATCAGGTACTGATGCGCCGTTCTGAGAATTGGCGCAACGTAATCAACCCGCTTTCGGGCTGGGCTGACGGAAGATATGAGAATGGAAAATGGGTGGAAGATAAAGAACTGTTTTCAGGTAAGAGTAATATTCTGGGAGGTTCTGCCTGTCAGGATACCTGGTCGGTTCCGCAGAATATCGCCGGTCTGTTTGAGGTGATTCATGACAGCAAGCCGATGGACAAGAAGGAGAAACTGATTGATAAAGAGGAGAAGAAGGAGAGAAAGGCGCATCCTCAAGTGGAGGTGCTGATGAGCAACGGTAAGGTGATTTCCCGATTAGACAGGATGTTTGATAGGGGATGGTATCAGCACAGTTATTCGCCTTGCCATCATCTGGCATATCTCTATGCGGCAGCCGGTGAGCCGGAGAAGACGCAGGAAAGGGTGCATCAGATACTGGAAAATGACAGTTTTTCGGGTGAAGATGCAACAGGACAGCGTTCTGCCTGGCATATTTTCTCATCTTTAGGCTTCTATCCGGTATGTCCAGGTACACCTTTTTACTATATTGGTACGCCTGCTTTCGAGAAAGTTACGCTGAATCTGGAGAACGGAAAGCGCTTCGAAATCTCTGCACCAGCCAGTATATCAGGCAGTTATCGTGTAAAGTCATTAATACTCAATGGCAAGCCGCTGCATGATTTCCGCCTTTCTCATCAGCAGATTTTGAATGGAGGAAAAATATTTTTTTCTCTATTTTAATGCCACTATTGCCACACTTATTGTTAACCTATTGGTATATAGTGATTTACGCGTGGCAATAACCCCTGTTTTTATTGCCACCTAATGCCACCTATTGCCACGCCTTAGCAAGCAGCGCGCTGAAGCAGAACTATTCTGCCCACGTACACGGACACTCATACCCACGTACACGGGTTTCCATACCCACGTACATGGGTACGGATGCCCAAAGTCTTGGGTAACCGTGCCCAAAGCCTTGGGTAAAGATGCCCCACGTAGTTGGGCAAAAATGCCCAAAGACTTGGGCAACTGTGGGCAAAGCGAGATGCTACTTTTCCTGTGTGGCGTATCTCCCTAACGCCTATGTATTTACTACTGCATTGGGAAGCAAAGGAAATATGAAAATCTGCGATGCAAGCTGTCGCAAAAAAAACACGAGAAAACGTAAGGTAAACGAAATCTTTTTTGTACTTTTGCATCCGGAATAAATAATCATAGTAAGAGAGAATTAATCAATGGAACAAAACAACAAGAACCAAATGAATCAAACTGCAGAGAACCAGGCTCTCAGCCCGTCTCAGCAGCAGTACAAACCACACCCGCTCGTATCAGTACTCCCACTGGCTGTACTTATCGCTCTTATCGTCCTGGTTGTCAAACTCTTCCCTGATGATGCCCTAGCTGGTGCATCACAGGTAGCCCTCATGATAGCTACAGCCGTATGCGTAGCGCTCAGTATGACCATCTACAAGATGAAATGGAATATCTTCGAAGAGATGATCAAAAAGACTGTGGGCGATGCAGGAGTGTCTATCCTGATTCTGCTGCTCATCGGTATGATGTCAGCCACCTGGATGATCAGTGGCGTTGTACCCACATTAATCTATTATGGTGTACAGATTATGTCGCCTACCTTTTTCCTTCCCTGCGCATGCATCATCTCCAGCATCATCTCGGTGATGACAGGAACCTCATGGACCACCATTGCCACCATCGGTATTGCCCTGATGGGAATAGGTGATGCCCTGGGCATACCGGCACCCTATACGGCAGGAGCGATTATCTCGGGTGCTTATTTCGGTGACAAGCTCTCGCCTATGAGCGATACCACCGTGCTGGCTTCGAGCATAGCCGGAGCTGATCTCTTCTCACATATCCGCTATATGCTCTACACCACCATACCGAGCATCCTGCTTTCACTGGTACTCTATCTCATCATCGGACTCTGCTATGATTCCAAGCCAGTGGATGTCAGCCAGTATCTTACCGGTCTGAGCCATGGTTTCAACATCTCCCTGCTTACGATGCTGGTTCCTGCGTTTACCGGATGGCTCATCTACCGCAAGACTCCATCTCTCATCACGCTTCTGCTTTCGGCCCTTTCAGCATGCATCTGTGCTCTCATTCTCCAGCCGGAAGTGCTCGTAAAGATAGCTGGCGAAAGCAGCATTACCGCCAAGAATCTCTTTGAAGGAATCATGACTACCTGCTATACCCATACCCAGGTAGATTGCGGCATGGACAGCATCAATGATCTCGTAGCCACCCGTGGAATGGCGGGCATGCTCAATACCATCTGGCTTATTCTCTGTGCCATGTGCTTCGGTTCGTGCATGGTAGCCAGCGGAATGCTCCACGCCATCACCCACATCCTCCTGAAAAGCATCCACAGCACCGTATCACTCGTATGCAGCACGGTGACATCCGGCGTTCTGCTCAATCTCGTGATGGGCGACCAGTTTCTGAGTATCATCATGAATGCATCTATCTACAAGGATGAATATGCCGAACGTGGATACAGGCCGGAACTCTTGAGCCGAAGTACGGAGGATAGTGCTACCGTTACGAGCGTACTGGTTCCTTGGACTGCCTGCGGTATGACACAGAGTACGGTTCTCGGCATTCCGACACTCGTTTATCTCCCGTTCTGTTTCTTCAACATCATCAGTCCGCTGATGAGCTGTCTGGTTGCCATCCTTGGGTTCGTACCTAAACCACAGCCGAAAGAAAGCCAAACCCTGGTGACGGATGATGACAAAGATTCTATCGGGTAATTATGAGAAAAAACAAAAAAGGCTAGCCCCATTGCTGGGACTAGCCTCCGTTTTAATTATTTTCTAATGCTTATGAAAGTCATCAAGAAAACTGTTTAGCACGTTATGAGTAATTATTTGATTTCAATGTGCTTAACGTCTTCCTTCTTCTCCTCCTTGGCTACCTTAGGAATCTCTATCTTCAAGACACCGTCACTGACCTCAGCAGAAATTTTCTCCTGATCGGCATCCTCAGGTAAAGCATAGCTCTGAGAGTAGTTGCTGTAAGAGAATTCACGACGCAAGTAATGCTCTTCCTTCTTTTCCTCCTTCTTCTCATCCTTGTTCTCGATAGATACATTCAAGTAACCATCCTTGTCGATGTTCATCTTGACCATATCCTTCTTCAAACCAGGAGCGGCAACCTCCATCGTGTAGGCTGTAGCGCTTTCCTTGACGTTAACTGCAGGAGCTGTAGCATTCATGCGTGGCATCAAGTCTGTATCAAAGAAGTTATCATTAAACCAACTGTTCAACCAATTTGAAACACTATTATTTCTACGAGCTAACAACATAATGTAAAACCTCCGAATTATATTTTTCTCGTCCTCTCTTCGCCTTCCGGCTCTGTCGGGATTTCTACTTGTTTATTATATTTATCCTTTTTATAATGATCGCTTCGGCTTTCGAGGTTCAAGGATTTCAAGAAACCCTCAAATGTCATTGCTTAGGGTTCTTATCGTTCCCCTTGCCCTCTTGGCTTCCGCTTTCATCCTGGGTAGAAGCAAGTTATGTGCCAGTCTCGGTTTGTATATCTAGAGTGAGCCATTTTTGACAGGATTGGCATCAAAGGATAATTAATTTAAACTTTGCTGCCAAATTTATCCATTTTCATCCGTTTATTCTCTGCTCTCCTATCCGTGTTCTAAGGGTGATTATGATAAATAGACAGATTATTCTCTTTCAGAATCATCCCGAGCAGTTCCTCATTAGCCAGATTATTGACTGCAGCATCTTTCACTTCAGAGAAATAGTCAAGCGTTGCGGAACATTCGCCAGTAATATCTACCCCTATCACTTTTTCATGGGCATAGATGATGCGAAGCACGGCTTGGAGCTGGAGAAGCGTCATGTCACCATTGCTCCAGTCGGTGATGGCATCCTGCTTTCTCAATACATCCTTGTCGATGGATATGTAAACCGGCTCATGTATGAGTTTGCCAGCCTTCGACGGCCAAGCCTGGTGATGGTCAATCTCAGCCTGACTGTAGAACAACACCTTTTCTCTTAAGTGATCAGGCACCTGAGCAATCAACTCATCCGATGCTCCTACAATGATAATGTGTTTGACAAACGGGTTCTTCTCCAATACATCTCTCACCCAACCGCCACACGACACAACACCCTCCCATTCCGGTTGCTGCATATCCGGATGATGGTCAAAAACTATCAGGGAAAAAGGTTCATGGAGCCTGGATACCCAATATTCGGTAAGATAGTGGAAATCTCCAGAATCGATGAAATGAACAGCCTCGGCAGGAAAAGGAGCCAATCGGCGGTGCAGTTCCTCCCTACCCTCTTCGTCACAATAGCAGTCTACCCCTTTCATGTCCCGGCAATCTACAT
>ENA-ORUB01001591-ORUB01001591.1-human-gut-metagenome-genome-assembly--contig:-NODE-1591-length-23900-cov-8.141120_pt1 | contig 23900 bp, 19 predicted proteins | sample MGYA00241918_ERZ509200 | MGnify/ENA primary metagenome ERZ509200 (study PRJEB26280, sample SAMEA2338853) | human gut metagenome | biome: human gut; feature: human-associated habitat; material: faeces... | reverse complement strand
CCTTGGCGGCGAGATCGGCCACTACCGGCTCCACGCCCTTGACGGCGTGCCGTGCACCTGCGGGGCCGTGGGCTGCTGGGAGCAGTACGCCGCCACCACCGCACTGGTCCGCGCCGCCAAGGAAAAGAACCCCGATTGGACGGACGGCCGGGCGATCTTTGCGGCGGCAGAAGCGGGTGATGAAACGGTCCTCGCCCTGCTGGACCATTGGACGGACGAGATCGCGCAGGGCCTTGCGGGCATGGTACACATCTTCAACCCGCAGTTGATCCTCATCGGCGGCGGTGTGTCCGCCCAGCAAAAGCTGCTCATCGACCCCATTGCTGCAAAGGTGAAGGCCTCGGTCATGCCCGCCTTTGCCGAAGGGCTGGAAGTTCGTGCGGCCCAGCTGCACAACGACGCCGGAATGGTCGGCGCGGTATATTATTTCCGCCAGTGCCATCCGGAACTGTAATTGAAAAAGGAGTGTATTTGCGATGAAAACTCATATTCTCTGCCTCGGCGACTCCAACACCCACGGCTACTGCGCTGACCCGAAAGACAACGCCGACGGCGGCATCCGCTTCAATGAGAACGAGCGCTGGACCTGCCGGTTACAGACTGCACTGGGCGACAAGTACCTCGTCACCGAAGAAGGTCTGTCCGGCCGGACCACCGTTTTTGTGGACCCCATCCACGAGTCCATGGACGCTCTGAGCGTGTGCTACGCCCTGCTCAAGAGCCACGAGGTCATTGATCTGCTCATCCTCATGCTGGGCACCAACGACGTCAAGGAGCGTTTCGGAGCCAATGCCGCCTGTATCGGCGCAGGCATGGAGCGCCTGATCCAGAAATGCAAGAGCGTGGACTGCTGGGGCGGCAAGACCCCCAACATTCTGGTCGTGGCCCCTCCCCGCATCAAGGAGGGCTTCCACGATGAGGTCATGGGCGACGGCTGTGTGGAGAGATCCCGCGGGGTCGCGGCCCAGTTTAAGATGATCGCGGAACGCAACAATGTCCACTTCTTCGACGCCGAAGGGTGCGAGTTCAACCAGATCGACTTCATGCACCTGACCCGCAAGGGACATGCCCAGCTGGCCGAAAAACTGGCCGAGCTGGTGCCGACGATTCTCTAACCATTTTCTTTCCTGCATATCTCCCCCAGAAAAGATCCCGCCCCGGATGCAGCCTTGACACTGCCCGGAGCGGGATCTTTTGGTTGTGAAATGATGCAAAAAGAGACTGCCGCAGATGCAGCAGTCTCTCAAGGCTCAAATGTAATCCGAAATATAGGGGATCTTATGGAAGAGAACATCGTCCAGCCGTTCCACGGCCTCCTCCCTGCCCTCGATGCGTTCCAGCTCAAACAGGCGTTCTGCCGTTTTGTATCCCAGAAGCAGGGTGGAAAAGGTGCCGATGCCCATTTTCAGGCGGTACTCGGCCGGTTCGTTGGTCTGGACACACTTGCCGTTTTCAAACTTCACCGTGAAGGTGCGGTCGTTCCACGGCAGGAGCTGATCCTCGATCTCCAGCGCGATGGTCAGAGTGCCGCCGTCCGGATCACAGGGGTAATCGGCGAGGAAATCTTCCACGTCGATGATGCGGCCCATGGCATAAGGGCGGATGCTCTCCTTGATGTCGCCGTCGTCCATCTCAAAGGCGATGGGTTCGCTGAAGTAGGTGCTGCCGTGCACCTCGTCGATCATGGAATCGTGGGCGTGGATGTACTCCCACAGGCCTTTCTGCGCCTCGCGGTTCAGGTAGACCATTTCCTTGATGTGCATGATGTCGTTCTTGATGAGATAGACCATGTAGCCGCAGGGCTTATCCTTGACGTTGTAGTAGACGGCAACGTTGGTGTCATCCTCGTCCCAGCGCCAGTATTCCTCCCACGCAAGACTGTTGCGGAACAGGCACCCGTGGGTAATGGAAGCGAAATGGGAGTGCAGCTCATGGAACTCGGTGTTGTCCCACGAAACGCGGCGGACGTAGCCGGGCGCTTTGACTTTGGTGGGGATCTGCCGATCCTTGATGTTGAACGAGATCTTGTTGGAGACGATCTCCCACCCCAGATGGTGATACAGCGGGATGGAATACGGGTAGAGCAGCGCGAAGGATTTGCCCTCCTCGTGCATCTGGGTCAGGCCTTGGATCATCAGCTTTTTCATGATGCCCTGCCCGGTGTACTCCGGGTAGGTGCAGACGCTGGTGACAAAGCCGACATGGTACACCGTATCGTAGATGTTCATCTTCAGCGGGTAGACTGCGAACTGGGAAACGAGGGCGTCCCCATCGAAGCAGCCCAGCACATCGGCGCGTTCCAGCACCGGGAATTTCGACTGCTTGATCTCATCGTCCTTCCAGCCGGTCGCGTTCAGCTCTTCCTCCGTGACCTGAAAGGTGTAGCGGAGCAGGGCGTTGTACTGATCCAGATCCTTGGGTTCCAGATAGCGGGTCTTATAATGTTCGGCGGCGTTCATCGCAAAACGCCTCCCTCCTTACGGAGTCAGACGGTTGGGGCCGCGGAACAGGAACTCGGCCTCCTTGATGGGCAGACCGCAGAGCAGCATGGTCAGGCGGTCGATGCCAAGGCCGAAGCCGCCGTGCGGGGGGCAGCCGTACTGGAAGAACTCCAGATAGAACTTGACGTCCTCGGCCAGACCCTTTTCCTCCGCCTGCTTCTTCAGCACCTCATAGCGGTGCTCACGCTGGGCGCCGGTGGTGATCTCAACACCGCGCCAGATCAGGTCGTAGCCCTGCGGCACGCCGTTTTCGTCGCGCATGTGGTAGAAGGCGCGCTTCTCGGCGGAGTAATCGGTGATGAACAGGAACTCGTGGTTGTAGTGCTTCTTGACCCACTCGTAGCTCAGGCGCTCGGCCTCGGTGGTCAGGTCGCCCTTCTCGGAGTCATCGACGGTGTAGCCGAACTCCTCTTCCAGACCCTTGTACAGGTCGGCCAGCTTGACCACGGGGAACGGAGTCTCCGGGACGATGACCTCCTGCCCGAAGGCTTCCTTGATCTGCTCGCCGTAAGCTTCCTTCACGGCGGCCAGACCGGCCTTCAGCAGCTCCTCTTCCATCTTCATGACGTCATAGAAGGAGGTGATGTAGCTGAACTCCAGATCGAAGCCGGAGAACTCGGTAGCGTGCTTGTTGGTGTAGCTCTTCTCGGCGCGGAAGACGGGGCCGGTCTCGAAGATGCGCTCAAAGCCGGCAGCCATCGCCATCTGCTTGTAGAACTGGGGACTCTGGGCCAGATAAGCGTTGCGGTCAAAATAATCGACCTTGAACACCTCAGAGCCGCTCTCGCTGGCGGCCGCGATCAACTTGGGGGTGTGGATCTCGATGAAATTCTCGTCCAGCAGGAACTTGCGCATGGCGTTGACCATGCAGCTCTGGGCCTTGAACATCAGTTGATTTTCATCGGTGCGCAGATCCACCCAGCGGTAGTCGATGCGCTGGTCGATGCTGGAGCGCTCGACGGCCTTCTTCTTCTTGGTGGCAGCGATCTCCTTGCGGACGATGGGCAGTGCGTCGGCAATGCTCTCGATCTCGATGGACTCCGGGATCATCTCGATGCCGCCCATCTTGACGTAATCGTTCTCCATCACCTTGCCGGTCACGGTGATGACGGAATCCGGGGTCAGCCGGTCGATGGTGTCCACCAGTTCGGGGTGGTCTTCCTTCTCAACGGTAATCTGCAGCTTGCCGGTAATATCCTTCAGCACGATAAAGGCCATATACTTGCTGTTGCGCAGGTTCTCGATAAAGCCTTGGACTTTGATCGTGTTGCCAATTTCCTTTTGTACCTCTTGGATGTAGGTGCGATTCATGGAAATCCTCCTTCGTATTCTTGTGTACTCTTTTTATTATAGCCGTTTTCCGGGATAAATCAACCGGTTTCAACGGGTTACTTCTTCTTTTTCTCTTCTTCGTGGAGGGTGCCGGTGCCGCCTTCTACCACGCCGTCGTGGTCCAGCACGGCCACGATGGTGCCGAAAAAGCACTTCACGTCCATCCCGAAGCTCAAATGCTCCACATAGTAGCCGTCGAGTTTCGCCTTTTCGTCGATCTCCAGCTCGTCGCGGCCGTGGATCTGCGCCCAGCCGGTCAGGCCGGGGCGGACGTCATTGGCGCCGTATTTATCCCTCTGGGCCAGCAGGTCATACTGGTTCCACAGCGCCGGGCGCGGGCCGATGACCGCCATGTCCCCCACAAAGATGTTCCAGAGCTGGGGCAGCTCGTCAAGGCTGGTCTTGCGCAGGAAGTGCCCCACCCGCGTGATATATTGATCCGGATCCTTGAGCAGATGAGTGGGCATATCGTGGGGGGTATCGATCCGCATGGTGCGGAATTTGAGGATGTTGAAGTGCTTTTTATGGATGCCCACCCGCTTCTGCTTGAAGAGAATAGGCCCCGGCGAATCCACCTTGATGGCGATGCAGAGAATGAGCAGCAGCGGCGAAAGTACGAGCATCCCGCACAGGGACAGCAGGATGGCCAGCAGCCGCTTGATGCCGTTACGATACATGGAGAAACCTCCCTTTATGGATTTCGATTCCGAACGCATCCATTATACCAAGCCCTTCGACATTTTTCAATTCATCCGGCAAGGTTTTCCGTGCGCCTTTTGTTTCAGTATGGGTTTGCTTACCGGGGCGCAACGCCGGTTTTGTTTTATTTTTCTGCCTGTTTTGTCCCTTGCTCCGGAGCCGGTTCTGCCGTACCATTAAGCCATCCTATTAAAATGTTTGTTTTGCAGCGTTTCGAAGGAGGGTTCCACCGTGATCCAGCGTTTTTCATTCGGGCACCCCATCCCCACCGAGAGCGTCGTGCAGACGCTCCCGCTCTGTGAGGATCCCGTTCCGTTTCTGACCGCCCTGCCCGGCGGCTGGCAGTACAAGATGCAGGAGAACTGCGTCGTTTACGGCTTGGGCGAAATGCCCCGCGGGTTGAACAAGCGCGGCTGGCATTACGTCACCAACAACACCGACGAGTCCCGCCACACCGAGGACAAGCTTTCCTACTATGGTGCGCACAATTTTCTGCTGATCCGCAATGGCGCGGAGTGCTTTGGCCTCTTTGTGGATTTCCCCGGAAAAGTCCATTATGACATCGGCTACACCCGGCACGACACCCTGACCATCCGCACCGAGGAGCCGGACTATGAGCTGTATCTGCTTTCCGGCGGGGACGAGAACGCCCTGTGCAGGGAGTTCCGCACCCTCATCGGCCGCAGCTACATCCCGCCGAAATGGGCCTTTGGTCTGGCCCAGAGCCGCTTCGGCTACAAGACCGAAGCCGACATCCGCACGGTGGCACAGCAGTACAAGACCCACGATCTGCCGTTGGACATGATCTGCATGGACATCGACTACATGCAGGGCTACGCCGATTTTACCGTGAACAAAGAGCGCTTCCCCGACCTGAAACAGCTCGCCGACGACCTCAAGGCCGAGGGCATCCGTCTGGTGCCCATCATTGACGCGGGCGTGCGCATCGACGAAATGGACGAGACCTGCCAAGAGGGCCTTGCCAAGGGTTACTTCTGCAAAAAGGCCGACGGCACCCCCTTTGTGGCCGCGGTCTGGCCCGGCAAGGCGTATTTTGCCGATTTCCTCCGCCCGGAAGTGCGGGAGTGGTTCGGCGGGCGGTACAAAGTGCTGACGGACCTCGGCATTGAGGGCTTCTGGAACGATATGAACGAGCCTGCCCTTTTCTACTCCCCCGACCGGCTGAAAGCCTTCTTCGACTCCATGGCCGAGATGAGCAAGATGCCGAACATCGAGCAGGAAGATTTCTTCGAGAAGGTCGTGGGCGGCGTCATGGGCCTGATGAACAGCCCCGAAGACTACGCCAGCTTCTACCACGAGGTAAACGGCCAGCGCATCCGTCACGACCGGGTCCACAACCTCTACGGCGGCAGCATGACCCGCGCCGCCGGGGAAGCCCTCGCAAAGGAACGCCCGGACAAGCGCACCCTGCTCTACAGCCGTTCCAGCTTCATTGGTTCCCACCGGTACGGCGGCATTTGGCTGGGCGATAACAATTCCTCGTGGGGGCAGCTTCTGGCCAACATCCAGATGATGCCCAACGTCCAGATGTGCGGCTTCCTGTACACCGGCGCGGACCTGTGCGGCTTCGGCTACGACACCACGCCCGACCTTGCCCTGCGCTGGCTGGAGTTCGGCATCCTGACCCCGCTGATGCGCAACCATTCCAGTTCCGGCACCCGCGCGCAGGAATATTACCAGTTCGAGGACGAGCTGCCCGCCATCCGCAAGATGCTGCAGCTCCGCTATGCCCTGCTCCCCTACCTCTACAGCGAGTTCATGAAGGCGGCGCTGGAAAACGGCTCCTACTTCCGGCCGCTGGCCTTTGATTACCCCGGCGACCCCGATGCCCGCGAGGTGCAGGACCAGCTTCTCCTCGGTGAGGGTCTGATGGCCGCGCCCGTCTACACCCAGAACGCCCACGGCCGGATGGTCTACCTGCCCGAATCCATGAAACTGCTCCGTCTGCGGGCAGCAGACGATCACGACGAGGAGATCCTCCCCGCCGGGCATCACTACGTCCGCTGTGGGCTGGACGAAGTGCTGCTCTTTGTCCGGCCCGGCCATCTCGTGCCGGTGGCTTCTCCTGCCGACAACACCGCCCAGTTGGACGACACCAAGCTGAGCCTGTGGAGCTATCTGCCCGATGGGGCTCACGCTTCCTACCGGATGTATACCGACGACGGCGTGACCACCGATTACGAGAAACCGGAGCACTGGCGCACCCTCACCCTTTAACGGTTTTTTCAGGTCCTGCCGCCGTGCGGGGCCTTTTTTGTTTTGATTTTACTTGTATTTTACCTGATGCCGCGCTATAATAAGGAATTGTACCGCTTCGAAAAAGCGGCAGCGCAGCTTGTGAGATCCGGCTCATCCGAATGGATCGTAAAAATCAAAGGAGGCGGCATTTTCCATGGCACAATCTCCCCGCACGGGCGACCTGACCACCGGCCCGATGCTGAAAAAGATCATCCTGTTTTCCCTGCCGCTGGCAGCGTCCAGCATCCTGCAGCTCCTCTTTAACGCGGCCGACGTCGTTGTGATCGGGCGGTTTGTGGGCAGCACGGCACTGGCCGCTGTCGGCTCCAACGGTGCGCTCATCAACCTGCTGGTCAACCTCTTCGTCGGCCTTTCGCTGGGTGCCAATGTCGTGGCCGCCCGCTGCTTTGGTGCCAAAGATGAACGCGGCGTTCAGAATACGGTCCAGACGTCGGTGACGTTGGGTCTCGTCAGCGGCGTGCTGCTGGCCTTTGTAGGCTTCTTTGCGGCGCGCGGTCTGCTGGAACTGATGTCCTGCCCGGAAGATGTCATTGGCCTTTCGACCCTCTACCTGAAGATCTACTTCATCGGGATGCCCATGACCATGCTGTACAACTTCAGCGCGGCGCTGCTGCGTGCTGTGGGCGACACCCGCCGCCCGCTCTACTGTCTGGCCGTGTCCGGCATCATCAATGTGGTGCTGAACCTCGTGTTCGTCATCCTCTTCCAGATGAGCGTGGCCGGTGTGGCGCTGGCGACCATCATCAGCCAGACCGTTTCCGCTATCATGGTCACCATCCTGCTCATCCGGGAGGAAGGTGCCCTCCACCTCGACCTGCGGCATCTGGGCTTCCACAAAGGGGCTCTGCTGCAGATCCTGAAGATCGGTCTGCCCGCCGGCTTGCAGAGCACGGTGTTCAGCCTCTCCAACGTGGTCATCCAGTCGTCCATCAACTCCTTCGGTTCCATCGTGGTCGCTGGCAACTCGGCAGCCTCCAACATCGAGGGCTTCATCTACACCGGCATGAACGCCTTTGCACAGGCTGCCGTGACCTTTACCAGTCAGAACATGGGTGCCCGCCGGTACGACAACCTTGACCGCGTCATGCGGAACTGTCTGCTCTGTGCCGTGGTCGTCGGCGTGGTGCTGGGCGGCGGCGCTTACTTTGCCGGTGAAGGGCTGCTCCGCTTCTATTCCACCGATGAGACCGTCATCACCGCCGGTCTGGCCCGGATGCGGGTCATCTGCACCAGCTACTTCCTCTGCGGCGTGATGGACACGCTGGCCAGTTGTCTGCGCGGCCGCGGCTACTCGGTCTTGCCCATGGTGGTCAGCCTCATTGGCAGCTGCTTGCTCCGTCTGGTCTGGATCGCCACCATCTTCCAACTCTTCCGTTCCACCACGACCCTTTACATCAGCTACCCGATCAGTTGGGTGCTGACGGCTTCCGTCCACCTCATCTGCCTGTTGGTGGTGCGGCATAAACTGACCGTGAAACAGTCGGAAAGGGCTGCAGCCTAATAAAACTCCGTAACCATACAAACCGGTCCGGACCCTGCGCTGTGCAGAGTTCAGGCCGGTTTTTCAAATTTCTGCAAAAAAGTTTGAAAAAGTGCTTGACAACTCCCGCCTTTTCCCGTATAATAGCACACGTTGAGCGGCTCGAAAGCCAAACAACAAAACAGATCTTGGGGATTTGCATAGTGGTAGTGCGGTAGACTCTGACTCTACTTGTGGGAGTTCGATTCTCTCATCCCCAACCAAAAGCCACCTGATGAAGATCAGGTGGCTTTTTTGTTTTTCTCAGCCGCCTCTTTTTACACCATTTTCTTCAGCAGATACCGGTCATACCCGCCGTACATCTCCCGCCGGGCAGCGATGGTGAAACCGCTGGCGAGGGCATTGTTCAAACTGTACTGGTTTTCGGGGCTGACGGTGGCCCCGATGCCCACGATGCCGGGGCGGAGCAGGGGCAGCGCGGCTTCAAGGAGCTTGCGCTGCAAGCCGTTGCCCCGCCAGTCCGGGTGGACGATGGCACTGTCAGCGTTGGCCCAGTGGCCCCACTCCCTCTTCGGGACGCCCAGAAACGCCGCGTAATTGTGCTCACTCTGGCCGCAGTAGCGCAGGATGAAATAGGCCCCCAGCCGAGCGCCGTCATACACGCCGAGGCAGAGATCTCCGGTCAGATAAGCCGTGATATTTTCCAGCGTATCGGGCACGAACTGCTCCGGGTGCGGCATGGCGGCGCGCACCTCATTTTGCAGCGCGTAAAAGGCATCGGCATCCGCCGGGCCGCAGCGGCGGATGGTTACAGGAAGTGCGGCGGGCTGGCCGCAGACCTTGTGCAGCAAAAGTTCCATTTTCAATCTCCTCCAAAATAAAATCATACTTTCTTCCGGATTCCAGTATAATTGCCGTTTGAAATCATCTTATCTTATGTTATAATGAATGCAAGAAAAATTGTCCAGTGAAACTTTGGGGTCACAGGGCAGTTTTCTGCATGTCCGGGCGGCAACCCCGCCCGTGAACCGGAGGATACAACCTATGAAAGATTCCAGCTCTTCGTCTTCCATCCGCTTGGGCGGTGCGGTCATCAGTGACCGCATCGTGGCCGCGCTGCTGGAAGAACTGCGTACCGGCTGCTACGCCGAGGCGGACCGTCTGCCCGCTGAGGTCGATCTGGCCGCACAACTTGGCGTCAGCCGCACCGTCATCCGCGATGCGCTGAGCGAGATGGAGCGTGCCGGATACATCGAGCGGGTGCGCGGCATCGGGACCGTGGTCAACCGCACTGTGCTCAACCTGCGCAGCCGGTTGGATCAAAAGCTGGAATATTACCCGCTGATCCGCAGTTTTGGCAGCTACCCCCACGCCGATGGCATCCAGATTTATCCCATCCGCGCCGGGGCCGAGCTGGCCCGCGATCTGGCCATTGCGCCGGGGGATGAGGTGATCTGCATCAAAAAGCGGATCCTCGCCGATACCACCCCGGTCATCTACTCCATCGATTATCTGCCCCGTGCGCTGTTCGGCAACCGGGACTACACCCGCATCGACCTGAGCGGCGGCGTGTTCGATATCTTGGAGCAGGAGTGCAGCCAGCAGATCTCGTCCAACGTCGCCCACCTGAAGGCCAGCTGCGGCGACGAAGCCATCCGCGCGGCCATGCGGCTGGCACCGGGCGAGGCCATGCTGCTGCTCGACGAGATCTGTTTCAATCGGCTGTGTCACCCAGTCATGCGTTCGCTGAGTTATTACACAAATTTCTTTGATTTTTCCATTCTGCGAAAATTACTTTGACGGAGGTAAAAATTCATGCGTCATCTGATCGACCCCTTGGATTTCAGCCCGGAAGAGATCGACTCCCTGCTGAACTTAGCGGACCGCATCCGATCCGACCCTGCTGCTTATCAGGACGTTGCGGCCCACAAAAAACTCGCCACCCTGTTCTACGAGCCGTCCACCCGCACCCGCCTCTCCTTCGAGGCGGCCATGCTGAACCTCGGCGGACACGTGCTGGGTTTTCCGAGCGAGAACGTTTCCAGCGCTTCCAAGGGTGAAAGCGTCGCCGACACCATCCGCGTAATCTCCTGCTACGCCGACATTGTGGCCATGCGCCACTCCAAAGAAGGTGCGCCGCTCCGCGCTTCCCGCTACTCCCGCATCCCGGTCATCAATGCGGGCGACGGCGGCCATCAGCACCCCACCCAGACCATGACCGACCTGATGACCATCCGCTCCCGGATGGGCCGGCTGGACAACCTGACCATCGGCCTGTGCGGCGATCTGAAGTTCGGCCGCACCGTCCACTCTCTCATCAAGACAATGGCCCGCTGCAAAAACATCCGCTTCGTGCTCATCAGCCCGGAGGAGCTGCGGGTGCCCGATTACATCATCAAGGATGTGCTGGAAGCCAAGGGCATCGAGTACCGTGAGACCCGCAGCCTTGAGGAATCCATGCCGGAGCTGGACATCCTGTACATGACCCGTGTGCAGAAGGAGCGCTTCTTCAACGAGGAAGACTACATCCGCCTGAAGAACAGCTACATCCTGACCAGCGAGAAGATGGCGCTGGCCAAAGAGAAGATGGCCGTGCTCCATCCCCTGCCCCGCGTAAACGAGATCGCGCTGGATGTGGACGACGACCCGCGTGCCGCCTATTTTGAACAAGTGCAGAACGCTGTCTACGTCCGTATGGCGCTGATCATGACACTGCTGGGTCTGCAGGACCCCAAGGCCAAGGAGGGCAACTGAAATGCTGAACATCGATGAAATCCAGAATGGTATCGTGATTGATCACATCAAGGCAGGCACTGCCGTCGGCCTGATGGATCTGCTGGGCATCAAAGACAACCGCACCGCCAGCGTGGCGCTGATCCAGAACGCCCGCTCCCACAAGGCGGAGGGCGGCCGCAAGGACATCATCAAGGTGGAGGGCGATGCTTCGTGGCTGAACCTCGATGTGCTGGCCTACCTTGACCCCAACATCAGCGTGACCATCATCAAGGACGGCAAGGCGGTCAAAAAGGAAAAACCCCAGCCCCCCAAGCGTCTGGTCAACATCGTGCGGTGCAAGAACCCCCGCTGCATCTCCTCCATTGAGGAAGAGTGCGACCAGATCTTCGAACTGAGCTCCAACGGCAAGTATCGCTGCATCTACTGCGAGCAGGAGCTTCAGGTCAAGCCGGAATAAATCCCTATCAAGCAAAAGAGCGGACGAGCCATTGCACTCGTCCGCTCTTTTTGTTACACAAAATCCTCCCGCATGGGGGTGAAGATATCCAGCAGGATGCCCGCTTCGGTGCAGACGCAGCCATGCTCCACGCCGTCCTCCTTGAGGATGGTGTCGCCCTTGTGGACGGTACGGGTCACACCGTCCACTGTGAACTCGAAGGCACCGGAGACCACATAGGTGATCTGGGTGTGGGGGTGGTGGTGCAGTGCGCCGACCGCGCCCTTTTCAAAGGTGTTCTCCACGCACATCAGGCCGTCTGTATAGGGCAGCTCCATCTCGGTGCGGTTCTGCCGGATGGTCAGCACCTTGCGGCCGCCGGCCGTCTTTTCGTGGAAGAGGGCCTCCAAGCAGTTGGGCAGCATCCGCTCCATGTCCCGCTTGAGGATGTAGCGGAACGCATTGACGGTGTAGCCCTCCGGCGCAAATTCCAGATAGGCAGAGATGTAGATGAGGGCGATGTCCGGGCTGGACTGGCGCAGCTGGCGGCCCAGTGAGATGCCGTTCATGGTGTCAAGGTCCACGTCCAGCAGCGCCACTTGATAAAGCTCCAGATGCGGGGTGGCAAGGGCCTCCTCGCCGCGGGTGCAGACGGTGATCTGGGCCGGGATCCCGCGCTGGGCCAGCTCGTCCCGGACTTTCTGCTCCACCCGCGCGGCAAACCGTGCATCGTCATCGCAGATCAACAAGTGCATAATGGAGTCTCCTCCCTCTCGAAAAAAGCGGGCTTCCCCATAGGAAGAGCCCGCTCTCTGGTATTGTTAGGCGAAGAATTTGTCGTAGATGCCGAAGGCAAAGATGAACAGAACGATCAGCGGCAGACCGTAGGACAGATAGCCGCGCATCCAATCCCGCATCTTGGGGCCGTCGCCGGTGTTGACTTCCTTCTTGTAGTTGTTCCAGCCCCAGCCATAGCGGGAGACGCAGAACAGCAGGTAGACCAGCGAACCCAGCGGCAGGAACAGGTTGCTGACGAGGAAATCCTCGAAGTCCAGCACCGCGCCGCCGAACACAGCAAAGCCGTCCCAGCTCCAGATGTTGTAACCCAGCACGCAGGGCATGGACAGCGCAATGATAAGGAACAGGTTCACGATGCTGGACTTCTTGCGGGTGCAGCCGGTCAGCTCCATGCCGCAGCAGATGATGTTCTCAAACACCGCCAGCACGGTGGACAGTGCCGCGAAGGCCATGAACAGGAAGAACAGGCTGCCCCACAGGCGGCCCATGGCCATGTTGGCAAAGATGTTGGGCAGGGTGATGAAGATCAGGCTGGGACCGGCGGTCTGGTCCACGCCATAGGTAAAACAGGCCGGGAAGATGATCAGACCCGCCGTGATGGCTACGAAGGTATCCAGCGCCACGATGCGGATGGACTCGCCCAGCAGCGCGTGCTCCTTGCCGATATAGCTGCCGAAAATGGCCATGGCACCGATGCCGAGGCTCAGGGTGAAGAACGCCTGATTCATGGCGCCCACCAGCGTGTTGACCACGCCGACTTCCTTCATCCGGGCGAAATCGGGCACGAGGTAGAAGCTCAGGCCCTCCTTCGCGCCGGGCATGAACAGGCTGTTGACCGCGAGGACGACCATGATGACGAGCAGTGCGATCATCATGACCTTGGTCACCCGCTCAAGGCCGTTCTGCAGACCCTTGGCGCAGACCAGAATGCCGAACGCGACCACGAAGATCATCCAGAACGCCATGACGCCGGGGTCTGCCAGCATCTCGCTGAAGGCATTCGTCACCTGCCCGGTGCTCAGGCCGGACAGCTTCCCGGCCGCTGTCATGTAAAAATAGTGCAGCATCCAGCCCGCAACGGTGGTGTAGAACATCATCAGCAGATAGCACCCGATGAGGGTAAAATAGCCGTGGATGTGCCACTTCTGGCCCGGCTTTTCCAGCGCCTGATAGGCGCGCACCGGGCTCTTGCGGCTGGCGCGGCCCACTGCAAATTCCATGGTCATGATGGGTAAGCCCAGAATGACGAGGAAGAGCAGATAGAACAGCACGAAGGCACCGCCGCCGCCCTGACCCGCCATATACGGAAATTTCCAGACGTTGCCGATGCCGATAGCGCATCCCGCCGAGAGCAGGATGAAGCCCAGCCGCGATTTTAGGGTCTCACGTTCCATGATGGTTTTTTCTCCTCTGTAATCCTTTTGTCCGCCCTCCCCGCACAGTTTGGGAGAGCATAATAAGGTTATTATATCACACTTCCCCCGTTTTCGGCGGGTTTTATGCAATTTTGGAGAAGAAAAAGATTCACTTTTGATACAGGCGAAAAGAACAAGATTTCACAAGATGCAAAAAATGGAATGCTGCGATCCGGTGTGGTCAACAGCTGACGGCAGAACAACGCCTCCCCGTGTAGGATGCGTTCTACACGGGGAGGCGTTTTGTTCCCTTTGATTTCCTATTTCAGAGCGTCCGGAGCAGCCTTACCAGATGATCTGGATGCGGCCCGCACCGTAAGGTTCCTCATAGTTGAGGAGGTAGCCGGGGTAATCGGCCAGCGGGCTGTTGGCGCTGGTCAGGTGAGGCAGACCGTTCCCGTCCACACCGCCGAACATGGCCGCGTAGCTGGACATGACGAGGTAGTCCTCGGAGACATAGTCCTTGATGAGGGTCGCACCGTCGAACATCGCAAAGCCGTCGCCGAGGTTGCGCAGGGTATAGTTCATACCGGCCAGCGCATAGGTGGCGCTGGGGTTCAGCGGCTCATAGGTGCCGGTGGTCTTATTGTAGATTTCCACGTTGGTCACGCGGGGGGTGGTGGCGCTGCCCTGCCAGACGTTCTTGTCGTCGGTGAGGACGGTGTTGGGCATCATGGCGTGGATCTCATACCGGGCACCGGCCACATGCAGGAAGCCGCCGTTCTCCTTGCCGTCCGAGCCCACAAAGCGGGCACCGAACTCCAGCGCGTCTTGGATCTGCTGACCGGTGACGGACATCAGGCAAGCCACATTGCCGAAGGGGCTGACGGTCTTGCAGGTCTTGAAGCTCCACGGGCCCGCGTCCACATCGGTGCGGATGCCGCCGCCGTTCATGATGGCGATATCGCAGTGCAGTTCTTCGATCTCGTTGAAGTAGGCATAGATGCCGTCGGCCACGAAGTCGCCGAGGTTGGTCTCGCCGGAGCGGATGCGGCGCTTGCCGGTGGCGGGGTCATTGATGTAGAACTTGGAGTCGCCCACAGCGATCTCCTCGCCCAGCATATCGTCCACAGCGCTGATCCACTCGGCGGCAGTGGCGGCCACGGCTGCGTCCACGCCCTCGTAAGTATCGATCAGTTCGGTGGTAATGGCACCGTCCGCACCGATGGTCATCTTGCCGACATTCTTGAAGTAGGAGCCGGTCTGGGTCAGGGTGACGGCCTTGCCGGAGGCATCGGCCACCTGCTTGTTCTCCATCACGGTGTGGGAGTGGCCGTCGATGAAGGCGTCGAAGCCGGTGGTATGGGCGATGACCTCTTCACTGGTCCACGGCGAAGAGGAGGGATCCACGCCCAGATGGCCGAGGCCGATGATGTACGTTGCGCCAAGGAACTTTGCCTTGTCGATGGCCTTCTGGACCGCATTGTACAGCTTCTGGCCGTCGTCGCCGCCGAGGATATCATAGATGTACTTGGTCTGGCTGGCGTTCATGAAGTAGGCCGGGGTGGATTTTGTGAAGGTCTCCGGGGTGGTGACGCCCACAAAGGCGATGCGGGCACCGCCGATGGTGAACATCTTGATGGTGGGCAGCACCTTCAGGCCGGTGCGCAGATCGACCCAATTGCAGGAGATGTAGGGGAAGTCGGCTTCCTTCATGACCGCCTTGGCGCGGGCCATGCCGTAGTCGAATTCATGGTTGCCGGGGGTGGCCAGATCGTAGCCCGCCTCGTTCATCAGCTTGATGATGGTCTCGCCATCGTCCATGGAGCCATAGGCGGTGCCCTGAATGTGGTCACCGGCGTCCACGAGCAGGACGTTCTGGCCCGCATCCTCGTAGCTCTTTTTCAGCGCAGCGATGGCGGCATAGGTCAGTTCGGGGGACTTTTTGTCGATGTAGGTGTGCACATCGTTGGTGTAGAGGATGGTGACTGCCGATTTGTCACCAAGGAAGCAATTGGTCTCTTCGGCCGACGCCGCGGGCGCAGCAAACGAGACTGCGGTCAGTGCAGTGGCAGCTCCAGCAGCCTTCATAAAGCTGCGGCGGGAAATGAACTGTTTCACAGGAAATGACCTCCTTTTGATCGTACAACACGGTTTTGCGGCACAGGCTCTCTCCCCTGCGCCGTATTTGTGACATAAGCATAACACACTTTGACACTTTTCTCAAGGCGAAACCGTAAATCCTGCGCAAAATCATTTCACGAAAGACATGCTTTTTATTGGTTTTCTGTAAATTTCCACGAAAAAAGGCCGGGCCCTGCATCCCGTCTCAGGCTTGCAGGGCCCGGCCCCATTCAGGGGGAGATCCAAAAATGGATCGGAGAAATCATTTCGGCACGCACGTCAGATGGCGTGATACTCCTTGAGGAACTTTTCAAGGTCGGTACCCTCGATCTTCTTGAGCACTTCCTTGAGCGCGACTCGCTGGATGAACGGCAGGTCCATCTCGGTGATCTTCTTGCCGTCCCGGAGCTTCACGGTAGCATCGATCAGGCTGCGGACGTCATAGGTGCTGCCCCAAACCTCCGGCACGCCGCGGTCGATGTTCAGCAGCGTGTAAACGGCCTCCATGCCGGTGCGCATCGAATACTCGGTGGTGAAGATGGTGTCGCGGCCGGTCTCGGCGAACTGGCCGAGGAAAGCGAAGTTGACGGCACCCTGCGGCACGATATCGGGGCGGTCGCCGAAAGCACGCGGCATGAAGAAGGCGTCGATATAGGGCATCATGACCGGCACGGTGTTGGCGCTGTGTTCGGCCAGCTCAGCGATGTCCTCGGTGGGCACGCCCAGATGGTACAGCCACTCCATGCAGATCTCGCGGCCGGTGCAGTCCCGCATGGGCTTCTTCACATAGTCGCCGGGCTTGTCGCTGAACAGGCCGTAGACCCAGACGCAGAGCTGATTCTTGGGCTGGTCACGGAACTGCTGCTGGCGGTTCAAGGTCCAGCTGAGCAGCCAGTTGGAATCCTTGACGGTCACGATGCCGCCGGTAACGGTGTGGCCGGTGAAGGGGTCGCGCTTGCAGATCTTCTTGATATACTGGGGGATCTTGTCGTCCAGCGTGGTGATGGTCGCGCTCTCCCAGTTGGACAGCTCCGGCTGCGAGCAGAATTTTTCGGGATGGCCGAAGGAGGGGTCCTGCGCGGCGATCTTCTTCCACAGATCCCAGCCGTTGCCCGGCTTGATGGTGGGGTCGAACCCCGCCGCCTTGTCCTGCGAGCCGATGGTGCAGCTCTCGACGCAGCCGCCGTTGGTGATGAAGAGCAGGTCGTTCTCCGTCAGGTCCAACACCTTTTCCTCACCCTTGTGCTCCACGGTGATGGAGCTGGCCTGTTTCTTGCCGTCCTCGATCTTGAAGCGGACGTCCGTGACCTTCGTCTCGTACTGGAACTCCACGCCGTGCTCCTTCAGGTAGGTGACCATGGGCAGGATGATGGACTCGTACTGGTTGTACCGGGTAAAGCGCAGGGCGGTGAAATCCGGCAGACCGCCGATGTGGTGGATATAGCGCTTGAGATAGAGCTTCATCTCCAGTGCGCTGTGCCAGTTCTCGAAGGCGAACATGGTGCGCCAGTAGAGCCAGAAATTTGAAGAGAACACCTCATCGTCAAAAATGTCGGTGATCTTCTTATCCTGCAGCTGCTCGTCCGGGGTGAAGAAGAGCTTCATGATCTCCATGGCACCCTTATCGGAAATGGCGAATTTGCCATCGGTGTGGGCGTCCTGCCCGCGCTTTTCGGTGGCGCGGCAGAGGGACTTGTTGGGGTCTTCCTTGTTCAGCCAGTAATACTCATCGAGGACGCTGGCCCCTTCCGTTTCCAGCGAGGGGATGGAGCGCAGCAGATCCCACATGACCTCGAAGTGGTTGTCCATCTCGCGGCCGCCGCGCATCACATAGCCGATGTCGTACTTGTAACCGTCGCAAGCGCCGCCGGGCAGCGGGTCTTTTTCAAACACATGGATGCGTTCGCCCTTCATCTGACCGTCCCGGACGAGATAGCACGCTGCGGTCAGCGCCGCCAGACCCGAACCAATGATATAGGCAGATTTATCATCGACACCCTCCGGCTTGCGGGGATGTGCAAAGGCTTCGTAGTTGCCACTGGAATAATACATAACGCAGACCTCCTGAATTTTGGATGTTTCCGGGCGGCGTTCCCGCTCGCCCTTTCGTTGTGCTTAGTATATCCCACCACTTATGACAGAACAACATACAAAAACCGAACAGTGTATAAAATTTACGCAAAAGGCAACTTTTGTTGGAAAAGTGAACGAAGTGTGTCCGTCCGCATCGATTTCTCAAACCGTTTTCACCTTCTGATCCTTGAACTTCCGCTCTTTTCAGTGTATACTAATTCAGTATGTCTATCACCGTTTGCCGGGACGCAGCTCATTTTTCTGTTGTGTCAGCATTGGCCGATCAAAGGAGAATCCCACCCATGAAGGATCATTTTCAGCCCGCCGCATTCGAACAGTTGGCCTTTCCCCTGCCAACTGCCGAAGACGATCAACTGATTCAGAAGCTGCGGGAACTTCCGGAGGATTATTGGGATTTCAAGGCCGATGATACCCACGAATACACCCACGGGCTGCACAATTATCCCGCCATGATGGTCAGCCCCATCAGCCGGAATCTGATCCGGATCACTTCTTCCATCCGGCCGGTGCGCTCGCTCTTCGACCCCTTCTCCGGCTCCGGCACCGTACTGGTGGAAGGAATGCTTGCGGGGATTTCCACAGTCTGCGGCAACGATATCAACCCCCTTGCCCTGTTGCTCTGTCGCGTAAAGACCACACCGCTTGACCCGATCCATCTGCGGAAGGTTTGCTCCGCCCTTCTCGACCAGATTCATACGCTTTACCAACGGGACGAATCGTTTTTTTCCGGTGCCGACCACTATATGCGAGAGGTTCTCGGCCTTGACCTGACTGCAAAAGACAATTGGGGTTCCGATGCACCCAACTATCTGAAGGAATACTGTCTTTCCTGCCGTCGTGCCGATTTTGAAATTCCCTCGTTCAAAAATATCGGCTACTGGTTCAAGCCAAATGTTATTCTATCCCTGCAGCTCATCAAAAACTGCATCTTAGAAATTTCGGATGAACCGATCCGTAACTTTGTGTTTGTTGCTTTCAGTGAATCCATTCGGCTCGTCTCCAACCGGCGGAACGGCGAGTTCAAGATGTTCCGGATGCCGCCGAAAAAGGTTGCCGCCTTTTCCCCCAGCGTCATCGGCGAATTTTCCAAGATCCTCTCCCGCAACATCGAGAAAATGGGCAATTTCTATGCCGCGTGTAGCAACACTTCCCGCGTGACGATCCACCGGGATAACGCTACCGAATTGAAAAGTATCCCGGATGACATGTTCGATCTTGTTATTACTTCTCCGCCCTATGGGGACAGCCGTACGACCGTTGCCTATGGCGAATACAGCCGCCTCTCGCTTCAGTGGCTCGGCCTTGGGCATCTCACCGAAAAGGAGATCCTTGGCATCGACCGCAGTCTGATGGGCGGAAAAAAATACAGGAAAGGCTTTGCTTCCCACCTCCACAGCCCAACGCTGCAAAATTCGCTGGAACAAATTTCCGTCATTGATTTGGAGCGTGCCGGAGATGTCTATAGCTTTTATGAAGACCTCGACGCATCCATCCGTGCCGTGTCGGAAAAGACAAAAGCGGGCGGCTATCAGTTCTGGGTCGTCGGCAACCGCACCGTGAAAAAAGTGCTTCTGCAAACGGATGTTATCATCTCTGAACTGGCGTCCCTCTACCATTTGCAGCATGTTTATACCATTGATCGCAATATTCCCAATAAGGTCATGCCTTCCCTGAACTCCCCTACCAATGAGGCCGGAGCCAAAGTCACCACGATGACCAACGAACACATTGTGGTCCTCCGCAAAATTTGAAAAAGAATCCCCGCCGCGCAGCTTTTCGCCGCATGGCGGGGATTCTGCTTTTACACGACCTTTCGATTTATTTTGAACAACTTCGGCTGATCGATTTCACGGATTCGAAAGCCCGTTCCATGGTCGTGCGTCTTTCCATTCGCATACTGCCCGATCCGCAGGTCAATATAGATTCTGCCTTGTTCCAGCAGCTCGATCATCGCATCATAATCAAATCCGCTTACCTCGTAAGCTTCTTCAAAATAAAACTCCTCATCCGCACCCGTCCCGCGGGACTGCGCCTTTGCATAAACAAATTTGTTCTTGTATTTCTTTTCAAACGCTTTGCGGAGTTTTTCCCGCTCCCAGTATACATTTTCTGTTCCGAGTTCCGATGCGATCGAAATTTTCTGAGCATCGCACACGATCTTCAGCTGATGCCCGGTATCTGCAATAGGAACAAAATGCGCTGCCGTCAGAGTGGAGTGCAAAACCTTTTCCTCATTGTCATAGGCACTGCTGGAATAGCCGTATTTCAGCCGAAGATATGTATTTGCTTTCGGAGGCTGCGGTGTTTTGGTGAACATCGTCAACATGCTCTGTGAATTCACCCGGCAGGATTTCAGCTCATATTCCCCGAAGTCCGGCGCATCATGATTGTTTTCTTCAATGCCCAGCAGGTCTTCCAGTGTCTTGCCAACGCCTGTCGGCCCGGCGCGATGTGTCCGGATCCAGCCCATTTCCTTGATTTTTCGGTACTCTCGGATAAAGTCTTCCAGCGTGTAGATCATATGTTTTCCTTTCTTTTTTTCTATAAAAAATGGCCCGCATTTCGCGAGCCATTTAATAAAATCTATTACTGCTTATTCTCCGGGGCGACCTCAAAATCGACCTTGCCGAGGTTGACGTCGGCGCGGACGATGGTGATCATCATGCTGTCGCCGAGGTTCCAGTTCTTGCCGGAAACGGGGTCGGACAGGCGGATGCCCTCGGTGAGGGTGGTGCCGGTAGCCGTCAGGCTGGAAGCGGGCACGAAGCCCTCCACGCCGTTCTCCAGCTCGACGAAGAGGCCGCGCTGGGTGACGCCGGAGATGATGCCCTCGTAGCATTCGCCCAGATGGCGGCGGGCGTACTCCGCCTTATAGCAGTCCTCGGCCTTGCGCTCGATCTGCACGGCGATGACTTCCCGCTCGCTGGACTGCTTGGCTGCCTGTGCCGCAAAGTCGGTGTAGCGGATGGCCATGGTCTCCTTGTCGGTGCCGCTGAGCAGGTCGGTCATGATGCGGTGGATGGCAAGGTCCGGGTAACGGCGGATGGGGCTGGTGAAGTGAGCATAGTCTTTCAGCACCAGACCGTAGTGGCCCTCGGGTTTCTCCTCATAACACGCCTTGGACATGCAGCGGAGCATACCGGTGTTGATGATCTCCTCAAAGGAGGTGCCGCGCACACCTTCCAAAATCGCGCTCAGCTCCTTGGGGGTGGGCACATCCTTGGCGAAGTGGTCGTTGATGCCGCATGCTTGAAGCAGAGCGTGGAGACGCTCCAGCTTCTCGCCGTTGGGTTCCTCGTGGACACGGTAGACGAAGGGGATCTGCTTGACGCGGGCGAAGTGGGCCGCGCACTGGTTGGCCAGCAGCATGAACTCCTCGATCATGGCCTCGCTCTCGCCGGAGGTGCGCTTCTTGACGTCGATGCAGTGGCCGTCCTCATCGAGGATCAGCTTTACTTCCCCGCTCTCGAAGTCGATGCAGCCGCGCTCGGTGCGCAGACGGGCACGGTGACCGTACAGCTCCTTCATGGCGGGCAGTTGATCCAGCACTTCGGCGTACTTTGCCTGAATCTCGGCATCCGCCGTCCCGGCCAGCAGGGCGTTGATCTCAGAATACACACCCTTGACCCGGCTGCAGATGACCGACTTGACGAAGCGGTAATCGGTCAGGTTGCCGTCCTTGTCCAGACGCATCAGGCAGGAGAATGCAAGGCGCAGTTCCTTCTCGTTCAGCGAGCAGATGCCGTTGGACAGGCTCTTGGGCAGCATGGGCACCACCTGATCCGCGTAGTACACAGAGGTGGCGCGGTTGAAGGCCTCCTCATTCAACTCCGAACCGGGCTTGACGTAATTGGAAACGTCCGCAATGTGAACGCCCAGCTCAAAGCCGCCCTCCGGGGTGCGGGTCAGGCTGATGGCATCGTCGATGTCCTTGGTCTCGGCGCTGTCGATGGTGAAGATGGGCAGGGCACGCAGGTCCATGCGGCCCTCGCAGTCCTTCTCAGAAACCGTCATACCCTCAAATTTCTTGGCTTCTTCGCGGACCTTATCCGGGAAGCGGGTATGGATATCGCGGGCGTAGAGCAGCGCCTTGGCGCAGCGCTTGGCCTCGTCACTGCTGCCGAACCGCATAGCCACGCCGACGCGGTGGTCTTCCTGCCGGTTGCCGCGCATCAGGATCTCGACGGCTACCTTGTCGCCGTCCTTGGCACCGCCTTCACAGTCCCGCATGAGCTGCATGGAGATGGCCGGGCAGTCGTCCGGCACGAACTTCAGGCGGCCCTCGATCCGGCGGACCGTACCCACGAGGTCGTTCTTCTCGGTGAGGACGGCGAGGATCGCGCCCTCGTCGCTGCCCTCCACACGGGGATGCTCAAACTTCTCGACAAGGACCTCGTCGCCGGGCATTGCGCCGCGGGTGAAGCGGCCGGGGATGAAGATATCGCTGGTCTCATCCTCCAGCATGACGAAGGCAAAGTTCTTGCCCAGCTTGACCACCTTGCACAGCAGTGCCTTTTCGGCACGGCCGGAGCGCACGGTAAAGAACACGCCCGAACGCTGGCAGATGACGGCGTCGTGCACCAGAGAATCCAGTGCCTCCATCACCTTGCGGTCGGCCCCGCGGTCGCCGCCGAAGCGGGCCTTCAGGTCCTTGACGGTGCAGGGCTGATTTTGGATGGCATGTTCCACTTTATCGCGTAATGACATAAATTTTACTCCTTAACTTCCACGGCCGACCCACCTCCACCGGGCGGCGGCTCTTCCCTCTCATCAGAAAAAATAGGCAGAAAAACAGCCCCGCCTTACACGGGGCTGTGCATGAGTGCTCAGGCCAGACGGCTGGCGAACACACAGGCCAGAATGGCCACCACAAAGAACACGATGCCAGCAATGCGGGTCACCTTGGCCAGCATCTGATCGGCAGGGGTCAGGCGTGCATTGTTTGCGCCGTATGCGCCGCCGTTGATCGCACCGGACAGCCCCTGACCGTGGGTGTGCTGCATCAGGGTGAGGACGATGATAACGACCGAGACGGCAAGCAGGACGACACCGCCGACGATTTCAATAGCAGACATGGATGGAACGCTCCTTTTATTGTTAGTTTCATTGAGACTACATACAAATACAAGGATATAATAGCATACAACGGCGCAAAAAGCAAGAACAACTGCGCTTCATGCGCCGAAATTTTCCAGCATCTCTGCCAATGCGGCAAAAATGGCAGCGCTGGAATGGGCCGGGACGGTCTGCGCGTCCTGCAATACCACGATGGTATACTGCGGTTTTTCTGCCGGGAACACCCCGGCAAACCAGTTGTTTTTCAGCTCCACGCCGTCCCGGAACTGCCCAGTCTGGGCGGTGCCGGTCTTGCCCGCAGCCGTCGTTTCCGGCAACGCCGCCTCGTGCCCTGTGCCGTTCTCCACCACCCCCGCCAGCAGCATCCGCAGGGCCGACGCGGTCCCCTCCGAGACCACCCGTTCCGCCCTCCTGTGGGCCAACGGCGTCAACGGTTCGCCGGTCGTTTCGTCCAGCGTGTTCCTTAGAAAGAGAGGTTCCCGATACATCCCGGTCACAAGGGCGTTCAGCATCCCGGCGATCTGTACCGGCGTCGCCAGCAGCTCCCCCTGCCCGAAGCAGAAGTTTGCGTAGGCCCCGCTGGACGTCAGGGCAGCCAGCTCCGGCAGCTTTCCCGCCGCGGTGCGGAAGCTGTCGGTCAGCTCCACAGCCTGCCCAAAGCCAAGCTGCTCCGCCAGCGTGCGCACCCGCTCTGCCCCTAGTGTCTGCCCCAAGCGGATGAAATATCCATTGCAGCTTTTTTCCAGCGCAGCCAACAGATCCACCTCGCCGTGGGCGGCCCCGCCCGCGCAGCGGAAGATCTGGCCGTCCACCTCGCACCAGCCGGGGCAGTGATACACAAGGCCCGTCTCCCCCGCTTCCAGCGCGGCAGCGGCCAGCACCGGCTTGAACACCGACCCCACCGCGTAGCTTTGAAATGCCCGATTGAGCATGGGGCTGTCCGGCGCGTTCAGGCTGGCCGCCGGGTCTGCCGGGTCATACCCCGGCGC
>ENA-ORUB01001586-ORUB01001586.1-human-gut-metagenome-genome-assembly--contig:-NODE-1586-length-23967-cov-2.763759_pt1 | contig 23967 bp, 20 predicted proteins | sample MGYA00241918_ERZ509200 | MGnify/ENA primary metagenome ERZ509200 (study PRJEB26280, sample SAMEA2338853) | human gut metagenome | biome: human gut; feature: human-associated habitat; material: faeces... | reverse complement strand
CCGTCGTCATCTCCACGACCTGGCGGTTGTTGCCGCCCTCTGCCATCCATACGATCGAATCAAGTGTATTATAGAGGAAATGGGGACTGATCTGCTCCTGGTGGAGGCGCAGCTCCAGCTCCCGCAGGTTCTTCTGCTCCTGCCTCGTCTTATCAAGCAGCCGCCGGATGCGGTCACTCATCTGGTTAAACGCCCGTGCCAGCACGTTGATCTCTTCCAGTCCGCCCGTTCTCGCCCTCGCATTCAGGTTCCCGCGGCCGAGCTGTTCTGCCGTCCTCTGTAACTGCTGCAGCGGTTCCGTGATGGATTTCGTGATCGTGACTGCCAGAAACATACCGACCACCAGCACCACCAGAAGAAGCGCCAGATAGCTCTGCATCTGATCCGCCATCTGCACCTTCAGCTCTTTCTGAAGCTGCTCCATGTTGATCATCTCATAATAGGTATACTGCGTGATGTAATCCTGAATCATCGAGCACAGACCCTGGATGTCATTCTCCCAGATATTGACATTTTCATCGTAATATCCACCGGCGGCGGCATTTCCAATCATTTTATCCACTGCCCGCTCCAGGGAATCCAGACAGGAGAGGATACCTCTTATCTTGATATCACAGTCCGACCCCGGTTCCCGCTCGATCGTCGTTCCGAACGCCTGTCTCGCCGACGCAATCAGGCTATGGGGATTCTTGACCACCGTCGCATACTTCGTCTCGCCCTCGACAATATCTCCATTTTCGAACTGTTCCGCGTCGATCAGCCCGATCATAACACGGTACATCGAATACTCCATATCCGATTTGAACTTTATGTTGTACTCATTCGCCGTCTTTAGATTCGCCAGAATCGCGTCATAGGAAGCAGAATAGGAGGCGATCATCTTCTGGAACCCGAGCGCCATGCCTGTTAATGGAATGGCAATCACGAAGAGGAGAAGGATCAGACGGGCACGGAGAGAAAGAGGGCGATATGAACGGGCAGCGGATAACGAATCAACGCCCGGATCCTGATTTTTATTCAAATCTGCCATCTCTTCTGTTTTTCCAATCCGCCCCTGCTCCACTCCCATATCTTTCCTCCCTTTTTGAACATCTTACTCCTGCCACGTCTGGCTCGCCTTATACTCTTTCGGCGACTGTCCCATCGCTTTCTTGAACGCCGCGCTGAAATAGTGTGAATCGTTGTATCCCACCTGCTCTCCGATCTCGGAAGTCCGGTAGGAGGTACATTTCAAGAGCTCACATGCCCGTTCCATCCGCACCTGCGTCAGATACTCCACAAAGGACTGCCCCGTCTCCTGCTTGAAAATCGAGCTGAAATAGCTCGGACTGACGCCAATGTGCACGGCAATCCGGTTCAGTGACAGGTCGCTCTGGCTGAAATTTGCCCGGATATATTCCTTTGCATCCCGGATCACGCTGCCATAACGGTCGTTCGACGCCCGGTCACGCGCCTGCAGGGCAGCCGTAAACTCCTCGATCAGATAGGCTTTCGTCATCTCCACGCTCTCGATCACCTTCGGAACCCGTTTTATGTCAACCACACTTTCCGGAACCTCCGGCGGCTCCGCCTTCAATTTCTTCAAAAACTCCTGCACACAGTAAAAAATATCCATCGTCATATACTGACGCAGCAAGAGCGATTTGTAATTATGTTCACCGATCGCTGCGAAATACTCTTCGACAAACGGACTGCACTCTTCGACTGAGCCGAGCTTTAAAAAATCGTTGATGAGCTTCCGGTCAACACCGCTGTAATCCGTTTTATCCAGAAATTCCGTATATTTTTCGTAGCTGACAAAATACCGCTCCAGAAGCCTCGATTTTTCCCGTTCTTCCCGGATCTCGTCCGCCGCCTTTTTCAACGCGTCGATGAGTCCCGCCGAGGATACCGGTTTCAGCAGATAATCGCTGATTCCTATCTTGATCGCCTCTTTTGCATATTCAAATTCATTGTAGCCGCTGAGCACGATGATCCGCGTGCGCGGAAGCGTCTTTTTCACCAGACGGCTCAGCTCCAGCCCGTCCATAAACGGCATCTTGATATCCGTTACCAGAATATCCGGCTGTGCCTTTAATATCAGCGGATACGCGTACTCGCCGTCGCCCGCCTCCCCCGCAAATTCAAATCCGTGGCTCGCCCAGTCAATATTATCCCGTATACCGTGCCGGATGATCGCCTCATCCTCTACCAGAAACACCTTTACCATGGTTTTCCCCCCTGGACTCCATTTTTCTCCGTCCTTTTTATCCATTTGCCCGAATACACCCGTTTTTCATTTCCGTCCACATGCCATTTTTCCGGCTGAAAATATTCACGCCTTACTTCTTCTCACTCACTTCATACAAATCACTCCGCCGGTTTTCCAGCGACGGAATCTGCTTCCGTATCTTATCCAGATAATCTAAATCAATCTCCGCATAGGTGATCCCCGGTGCATCCTTTGACCGTGCAATCACCGTTCCCCACGGATCTGCCACCAGGCTGTTTCCGTATGCCGCATACGCCGGTTTCTGTCCAATCTGTCCCGGTGCCACGATGTAACAGCCGTTCTCGATCGCCCGCGCCCGCAGAAGAACCTCCCAGTGATCCTTTCCCGTCGGCATCGTAAAGCTCGCTGGAACAAAGATAACCTGCGCCCCGCGAAGCGCCATGAGCCGATAAATCTCCGGGAAACGCACATCATAGCAGATCGACATTCCAAAAACGCCCAGCTCCGTCTCCACCGTCACAATCGAATCGCCCGGTTTGACCCGGTCCGACTCCCGGTACGGCGTGCCGTCCGCCAGCGTGATGTCAAACATATGCAGTTTGCTGTATGTCGCCAGAATCTTCCCCTCCGGCGAAATCAGCACACTCGTATTTGCCGATCGTTTTTCCCCCGGAAGTGCCTGCGTGATACTGCCCCCGTGAATATAGACGCCGTGTTCCTTCGCTTTCGCGCAGAGGCGCTCGGTCGTGTACCCCGGAATTTCCTCGCGTCCGCCGCCTTCACCGATATTTTTGCCGATCAGATTCATCACCTCCGGGAAACAGATAAGCTTCGCCCCCTTTGCCGCCGCCTCGTCAATCCAGGCGCATGCCGTCTCCAGATTCTTTCCTTTATCATTCTGTGTATCCATCTGCATCAATGCCACTGTATATCTGCGTATCATAAATACCCCCTGTATCCTGTCTATAAGCGCTTTTTTCTCCACAATTACCTATTACCCATATTTTATTATAGCATCTCTTTTCCACACGGGTCAACCAATGCAAGGCACGTATGCGCGAACAGTAACCCGGCTTTTCATTTCCGCATATTATAAAGTAAGAATGTTTCAAGGAGCGTAACTGTCCCACTGATACACAGTTACCCAGGTATTTGCTTATGCCGCCCATTCTGGAAGTTTCCGGGCTTTCCTACTCCTACCACACGATATCCGGGGAGACGAAAGCCCTTTCTGATATATCATTTCAGGTAGAAACCGGCGAATTTATCGCCATTGTCGGACCGTCCGGCTGTGGAAAATCCACGCTGCTCTCCTTAATCAGCGGACTCCTGCCGCCGGAAGAGGGTTCCATTCTTATAAATGGGGTTCCGCTCTCGAAAAGCCAGTGCCGCATCGGTTATATGCTGCAAAGCGACCAGCTTTTCGAGTGGAGGACGATCATCCAGAATGCTGCCCTCGGGCTGGAAATCCAGAAAAAAATGGATCATGCCGCGGAAGACCGCCTCCACCGGCTCTTAAAAATCTACGGACTGGAACAATTTGAGCATTCCCGCCCCTCCGAACTATCCGGTGGAATGCGCCAGCGCGCCGCCCTGATCCGGACACTGGCGCTGGAACCGGAGCTTCTGCTTCTCGACGAACCATTTTCGGCGCTCGATTATCAGACACGCTTAACCGTCTGCGACGATATCAGCACCATCATCCGGGAGAGCCGCAAAACAGCGATTCTGATCACCCACGACCTCTCCGAAGCCGTGAGTGCCGCCGACCGCATCCTGGTTCTGACTAAACGCCCCGGAACCATCTGCCGCATCCTGCCGGTTACCTTCCCGCTGTCCGCTAACCGACCGCTGGAACGCCGGAATGATCCGGCTTTTTCTCTTTATTTCAATGAACGATGGAAGACACTGCAAGGGGAGGGCAAAACGTATGAAATGTAAGAAAGAATCCACCGCCCAGAAAGCCTACCTCCGCCGCCAGCTCCATCGGCGCCGTCTGGTTCTCTTCTGCCGGATTTTCTTATTCGTTTTCTTTTTAATATGCTGGGAAATGAGCGCCCGACTGGGACTCATCGACGCGTTTATTTTTAGTTCCCCGTCACGCACCATACGCTGTTTCCTGCGGATGATGCAGGACAAAAGCATCCTCATCCACACCGGCGTGACGCTCTATGAAACGCTGATCAGCTTTACACTGGTCATCCTCTGCGGGCTGATCGGCGCGGTTCTCCTATGGTCGAGCCGGAATCTTTCAGAAATTCTGGAGCCGTATCTCGTCATGCTCAACAGTCTGCCGAAATCCGCCCTCGCCCCGATTCTCATCGTCTGGCTTGGGAGCAACATCCGCACGATCATCGTTGCCTCCATCTCGGTCGCTGTCTTCGGCTCGATCCTGACACTCCACAACGGATTTTCCTCGATGGATCCCGACCAGATCAAATTAATCCGATCCCTCGGAGGAAACCGGATTCATATTTTAACCAAAGTCCTGCTGCCAGGCTCAATCCCGCTGATTCTCGCCAACATGAAGGTCAACATCGGTCTCTGCCTGGTTGGCGTCATCATCGGTGAATTTCTCGCTGCCAAACAGGGACTCGGATATCTGATCATCTACGGCTCACAGGTATTCCAGATGGATATGGTTGTGATGAGTATTATTCTTTTATGTATTATGTCTGCGGCGCTATATCAAGGAGTAGGAATACTGGGAAAATTTCTACAGCAGCAATATCACCAGCATTAAAGCAATCTGTCCACTGCTTCACGTTTGCTGTTCTTAAGCGCCTGCATTTTTCCGCATCCTGTTCCCGCCGAAGCCTGTTTCCTGCCGCTTTTCTTTCCTGCATCTTGTAGAAAACTTGCAGGGAACAGACTTTACAGCTTCTGCTCCTTCTCCAGCTTCTCTGCTTCTTCCATCTCCTCTGCCGCCTCGACTGCTCCGGAGTCTCGCTTTCAAGCGGAGCCGTACCGACCGCGATAAAGGTTCTCGCAGCCGCCAATGGCAGAAAGCCTACATAGGCGCTGTAGATGCCGAACTGACCGACCGCCCACGCTCCGAGTACCACGCCCAGGAAAAAGCTGATGACCGTATAGGTATAAAGAATTGCTTTTCTCTTAAATTCCTTATCCTTTGTCAGACCGTACTGCAGCCAGCCAAGCACCGACTGTTTGAAGTTGTTCGTCATAAAGATCGTCGCACTGTTAAATCCGTCGGCACCGGAATAGACGCCCCACTGAAATGCGGATGCAAAGAAAATCGGATAAATTCCGACCAGCGCCGGTTCAAGCGGCAGCATCGACGCCAGTGCCAGCGCAGCCGCATCCACCCAGAGGGCAAGTTTCCGCATGTTTATCTTCGTAAAGTTCGTGAGCAGATATGCGGATGCCACGCCCAGTCCAAACAGCACCAGCGCAGCCAGACGCAGAAGGACGTTAAACCATTCCATCGATACCAGTTCCGCTCCCATCTCCATCAGGTTGCCTGTCTGAGCAGAGCCAAAGTTTCCGGCATGAAGCAAAATCGCATAGGCTCCGAGAAATCCCCCGACCAGGGATATATTCCAATGAAGGATCGCATCCAGGCGATCCCGAATCACTTTCTGTACCATACCATTACCGCCTTTCGCGGTTGATTGTATCGCGCAGCGGCTGGATCGTCAATGACAATTTACAAAAAATTACCATTTCTATCATAGACATTATCTATATAATGGCAAAAAAATCACTCCGGATAGTCTCCCCAAAAAACTGTCCGAAGTGTTTTTTCTATCTCCTTTAATCATGCACCGCACAAGTAAAAAGCATATCCCGGTTAATGGTTTTATAAAACATCTCCCGTATTTCTTCCGGATCACTGGTTTGTCCCAGAATCCACATTAATTTTGTCACAACCGCTTCCAGCGTCATATCATAGGCCTCCAAGAGGTCAAATTCCTTTTTAATGCTTTTTCCCACCTCGTAGACTGACATATTGCTGCCCTCATTGGTTACCTGGGTGGTCATGACAACTGTTTTTCCGGTCCGCACCAGATCTTCAATGGATTTATGAAAATCACCCGAATCATAAGTTGGAATGCCTCCGACACCGAAGGACTCCAAAATCACCGCATCACAGTGTTCTGCCATGTAATCCAGCACGCCGGAATCCATGGCCGGTATCAGCTTCAAAAGGCCCACTTTCGAATTCAATGAATGATAAAACCTCACCGGTTCTTTCATCTGCTCTTTATCATCCAGATAGAAAATAATATGCCCATCTAGGATGGCTGCAATATAAGGGAAATTGATACTGGAAAAGGCATTGTAGCTCTTCGTTTTTTCTTTTTTTCCTCTGGTTCCGGCAATCACCTTGCCGTCAAAGACAATCGTTACACCATATGCCTTATCGCTGCTGGCGAACCGCAGACTGTCTGAAAGATTTGTTCTGGCATCGGTGATTTCCAAATCAATCGGCTTCTGTGCGCCGGTCACAACGATAGGTTTTCTCGAATTCTGCACCAGATAGGAAAGCGCTGCCGCCGTATAAGCCATGGTATCGGTTCCATGGCAGACCACAAATCCATCATAATCTTCATAGTGTTTTTCAATGGTCTCTGCAATCATCAGCCAGTACCGCGGCTGCATATTCGTACTGTCAATATTAATTACCTGCAGCGAATCCACCTTACAAAACTCTTTTGTATCCGGAACATACCTAAGCAGTTCTTCCGATGTAAGAAGGGGCTTGAGCCCATCCTCACTGCTTTTACAGGCAATCGTGCCTCCCGTTCCAAGCATTAAAATTCGCTTTAATACCCTGTCTTTTACTAAACTACTCATTGATTCCTTATTTCATCGGCAATTCTCTTCCCTGTCTCAGACTCCGCAATTCCTCCTAATGCAGTTTCCCGAAGTTCTCTTGGCAGTTGCTTTCCTACTCTGTACATAGCCTCAATTGCCTCATCTGCCGGAACCGGACACACCGTATCTGCCAGTGCCAAATCTGCACTGACAATGGCATTCACCGCCTGAGACGCATTTCTCTGTGCACATGGTATCTGAACTAATCCTGCAATCGGATCACAGACCAATCCCATCACATTAATCAATGCCAATGACACCGCTGCTGCCTGCTGTCTGCAGGTTCCGCCTGCCAGATACACTACGGCTGCAGCTGCCATAGCAGCCGCCACTCCACATTCTGCCTGACATCCTCCCTCCGCTCCTGCAACAGTGGCATTTTTCACTACCACCGCTCCAATTCCGGAAGCAATGAGAAGTCCTTCCAGGATCTTTCTCTTAGATAGATTCCACTCTTCTTCCATCGTAACCAGAACAGCCGGAAGAATTCCGCACGAGCCTGCAGTCGGGGCCGCACAAATCTTACCCATCGCCGCATTCGTCTCACTTAACGAAATGGCACGTGCCATCATTTTATTAATCCCCACCCCACACAGACTATTTCCGTTTTCTGCATAGCTGAACTGGCGCTCCGCCATACCGGTGATCATTGTTTTCCGAAGGCGTTTTCCAGATTCACCAAATGCCGCTGTCGTTCCATTTTTCATGATGTCATATCGATTCTCCAGCTCTTTCCAGACATCATCCTCACATTTATCCGTACAACGCATCTCATCCTCAAGAATCTCCATCCACATCGGTTGATTTCGTTCCTCGGCTGTACGGCACAAATCCTCAATTGTATTATACACCTCTGCCTTCCCCACTTTCTTCTATATTCTACTGCATATTCCTGGCACATATCTTAGGCCGTTACTGTTCACGCATACGTGTCCAGTAACCTTAGGCCTTCCTGCCGAAAGTTATATCTGTACTGCCTGTACACTCAATACATCCGGAATCCGGCGAAGACGTTCAAGAATTTTATCATCCACCGACTCATCCACCTCTATAATGCTCAGTGCATGCTCTCCTTTCGTATTTCTCGTCAGCTTCAGAGTTCCTACATTCATGTCTTCGTCCAAAAGAACGCTGGTAATCTGATGAATCATGCCTTTTCGATCCATGTGACTAATCACAATTGCAGGCAGCTCAGCTGAAAGATCAATCCGGCAGCCATTTAAATCATTAATCATGATACGACCACCTCCAATAGACGATCCTACCATACAAAGAACCTGCTCCTCTCCATCAAAAAGGCGAATTTCTACTGCGTTTTCATGAACTCCCTCCATCTGCTTTTCAAAAAATTTCCAGGCGAGTCCTTGTTCAGCAGCAATCTGAAACGCGTCGGGAATCCGCCCGTCTTCCGGACTCATACCAATAATACCCGCAAGTAATGCCAGATCAGTTCCATGTCCGCGATATGTTTTCGCAAACGATCCATGTAAGCCAAATTCTGCTCTGTTAAACGTTTTTCCGCAAAGTGCGCGGGCAGCCCCTCCCAATCTTGCAGCCCCTGCTGTATGGGAACTGGACGGTCCTATCATAACCGGTCCTATCACATCCATAATACTAATATCCATCTTTCTCCTCCTGATAGTCAGAGTGCATTAACGTCTTTCTGCCGTCATCCGTTCCAGATAAAGAAGTGTTCCTAGCGATGATATTTCATTCAATGATAAATCGCTCCCCATTTCCATATACTGTACTGCTTTTTCAATTCTATATTTTACGGAATTAACATGAATTCCCAAAAGCTGTGATACTTCTTTAATACTGCGAAGAACCAGATAAAGGCGAAGTGTGTTCAAAAAAATTATCACTTCATCTGAATATTTGATTTTTAATTGATCCGCCGAATACAAAAGAACTTTCTGTTCCCTCGGCGCATTCGTAAGCAGGTAAAGTAAAGAAAGCTCATCCATACTGTAAAGCCCCTTCAAAAACAGAAGAGAATTCAATAAATTTTTTATTCGCATGATCTCTCGATGCAGTTCCTTATTTTTATATTTTCTTTGTGAAAACACAAACAAATTCGGTTTATTATCTTCTGACAACCTGCAATAAACATCATACGGCGATTTCATCCCTTCCTCTTCCGGAATTAACAAAATACAGTATTTCTGATTATAGTTACTTTCATACAAAATATACTTTCTATCAAAGTTTAATTTCGATTTGTCAAAACTATCAAATCGCATGAACACTATGTATATTTTTGCTTTCCCGTAGTATGGTATTGCTGGTTCAATTTTTCGTATTTTACTGCCCTGAGAAATATTATCCAGTTCCCGAACTATATAAGGCGCCATCTGATGATATAGCTGAAGCATATTCTCCTGCACTGACCCCCGGCTCGGACAGCAGGCCACCATGCTGTTTTCTCCAAAATATACAACTGCCAGGCGTGAACTATCAATTCGAAGCATCATCGGCGATTGCATCGTATTCCCCTCATTCTGTCGTATCTTCTGAATCCGGGAAATCAAAAAAGCTACCGTAATTCCTTCTGTTCCATAACTGTAAACCGTCAATGCACTCATCACAATCGGAAGCTGCAAAATCTCACTCATTTTCCGGCACAGCATATCCGGATCTTTATTCACATGAAAATCAACAAAGGTCCCCAATGCCATATCCATCCAACTGCGTTCGATCGATTCCATGCTGTTGTTTGCGATGATGCTATATTCCGAAACCATATCTCCCCACCGAACAGTTACAGGAATATATAAAATCGGAAAACCACATTCATTTCCCAATTTCAATATCTCAGGATCTATCTCCTCATTTAGGTAACTTCCAGGCATTATCCCGATCCCAGCACATCGATGCTCGATCATCGCCTCAATCAGATGTATCCGGTTTTCTTTATTATCCGCCAGGCTCCAGAAACTCGTCAGATAAAAAATCCCCTCATCCAAATACTGAACAACCGCTGGATAGGTCTCTTCTAGAATCTCGAATCGTCGTATCACACGATACGCACCATTTCCTCCCGCTGCAATATAGCCTTCACGCATGGAAGGCAGATTCAATATATCAATTGCTCTTATCATTCTGACAGCACCTCCGAGTCGTGTTATATAGCGATCAATTATACTACAAATTGCCCGAACCTGCACCTAAAATAAAGGTTCAAATCAACACATTACACAAACCCTCAAAAAAGGGGGATGCTGCAAATCTGCAGCACCCCCTTGCCTATTTTTCTATCCTGATCAATGACCTAACTGATGTGCCATTTCTACAATTTCAGGAGTAGGGCCAACAACTCTACCTTCGTCAAGAATCTGAACACCATCTACCCATACGCTGCAGTTTAAGCAAATACCATCAGAATGGGTTGCTGCCGGGATACCACCCGGAATATCCGAAACAAGCTGAGGACCAACATTACCAAATCCCCACTCTGTACATCCCCATACTCGCTCATCTTCTACGATATCGCCATTGAGCATTGCATTCGGTCCAAAACCAAAGCTTCCATGCGCAACCAGATAAATCTGTTTGTCATTGAATGATTTCATCCATTCTGCATAAGCCTTTGCATCAGTTCCTTCGCCTTCAATCTTGGTAACATAACCCTTTTCAATAGTAAATGTAATCGGATTCTTTACAGCTCCCAGAGGCGGTGTGATAGTACCATCTACAACGATCGTTCCATTGATGCTGTCAAAGTTCGGAGACCAGCTAATCTGTCCTGGGAACATCTTAATTTCACCCTTACGTACATGTCCGTCTGCTGTCACATAAGCTCTACCCGGCTCATTATCGCATTCCAGGTGCATACCATTTGGAGATGTGATTACAAAATGTTTTCCAGCCTCACAGAAATCAGAGATTGCCATTTGGTCAGAAGATTATTATCAACTTTACCAATATTACGAACCATCAGCTCCGGATTAACTCCGCACAGATTCATGTATCTTGGTCTATCTTCCGGATCCGCTACAATCTTATCATATGCAGTTGAATAGAAGATCCATTTATTGTTATACTCTACCCAGGCATCACATCCCTTGATAGCTGCCACTAACGGCTCAATCGGCATATCAATATCGCCGGCTTTTCCACAGTCTCTTGGTGTTGACATTTTCAGGACCAGCGGTTTTGCCCCAAGAGCAAAAGCAGCTTTTGCTGTTGCGTTTACAACGTCCATATTCGACTCTGTATCACACGTAATAGCAAGGGATTCTCCGGGCTGCAAATCAAACATATCATGAAGCAGCTTATAGCACGCATTCGTTAATTCTAATTCGTACATGTATGTGTACCTCCTATCATTTTATTGTTTTCTTATCCTACTCTTCGTATCTAGCCAACGCAGCCAGATAAATCTTTGTATCACGAACCAAGTTATCAATTACCACATATTCATTTGGTGTATGACACATATCATCCAGTGTAGACCAGATTACAGCAGGAATATTTTTCTCCCGGAGAATGGCGCCGCAGGTGCCGCCTCCGATACCACCGCAGTAGGCCTTTGTTCCCGTCTCCGAGATTGCCTCCATCAAGCTCCGTACTACCTTACTTTCCGGCGAGGTAGGCGGCGGTGCAACCACCCGGGTCAGGTACTCCACATTCATGTTAATTCCCGGGTATTTTGCCTCATATTGCTTCATAAGTCCTTGGATAAACTCCATCACTTCATCCACTGAATAATCCGGTAAAATTCTTAAATCCATACAAAATACATCTTTTCCCGGCATGACATTAGGACTTTCCACATTGGCAAATTTTTGTGTCACCTCAAAGGTCGACATTGGTGGATTGAACATGGTGTCTTCTTTATCATATCTCGTTTTAAGAGCATCCTCCAATTCAACACCAAATTTCATTCCTATATAACATGCATTGATACCCAGATGTGGCATCGCTGCATGAGATGTTTTTCCGTTTATTGTAAATTTAAGCCAAATCTGCGATTTTTCTGCAATTTCAACAAAAGAGCCATCCGCGCTGCCCCCATCCGGAACAATTGCCTCATCTTTCGGCTGAATGAGTCCTTTATCAAGAAGTGCCTTCATGCCAAAATCACTTCCAGTTTCTTCATCCGACGCATAATAGAAGCACAAATTCCTATCTATCTGGATATGTTCGGCAAACAACGCCTCGCATGCATACATGGTAGTAATCACTGACTGGCTGTTATCTTCACATCCAAGTCCATAGATTCTTCCATCCTTTACTGTAGGAGTAAAAGGATCCGTATCCCAGGCACTTAAATCTCCCGGACCTACGGTGTCCACATGGCTGATAAACCACAGAGAACGATCCGTAAGCTTAGTTCCGGGGATTGTCACAACTACGTTGAGGCGCACGCCTTCTTTGACATTTTCGTCCGGAACCTCGTATACCTCATAGGGGATCTGGCGCTTATCGAACCATCGCATGATCCACTGCATTCTTGCATATTCGCCGGTGCCTCCCATCTTCGGATTGACAGCAGGTATCGAACTCATCTCTATCATATCTGCAACCATCTGTTCCCGTTTTTCTGAAATCAGATTCTGCAATTTCTGAACATCCATCGTGTACCTCTCCGTAATTTATTACTTATTGATTAATGACCAAGCTGTCTTGCCAGCTCTACAAACTCTTCGGTCGGACCGACCACCTTACCTTCATCAAGAACCTGCACACCATCAATCCAGAGGCTGCAGTTCAATGCAATACCGTCCGAATGAGAAGCTGCGGCAATTCCACCTTCCATATCAGATACCAGCTGCGGACCAACATTTCCGATACCCCATTCTGTACAGCCCCATACACGCTCATCTTCTACGATGTCGCCGTTAAGCTGTGCCATCGGTCCAAATCCAAGACCACTATGAGCCATCAGGAACATATTCGGATCATCGAAGCTCTCCAGCCATGCACGGAAGTTTTCAGCATCTCTTCCACCTTCAATTTTTTTGATATAGCCCTTCTCGATATAGAACTTAACCGGTCCCTGTAATGCTCCGATTGGCGGAGAAAGAGTTCCATCAACCACAAGCACGCCATTTACACTCTCAAAGTTCGGAGACCAGCTGATCTGACCTGGGAACATCTTAATATCATTCTTACGAACGAATCCATCCGCCGTTACATAATCACGGCCCGGTTCATTATCACACTCCAAATCCGTTCCTGCCGGAGTTGTAAAGCGCATATGATGTCCTGCCTCACAATAATCCGAGAATCCCTGGATAAACTTGTTCAGAAGAATGTTGTCTACTTTACCAATGTTGCGAACCAACAGTTCCGGATGAACACCGTTCTGATTCATATATCTCGGACGATTGTTCGGATCTTCTGTAATCTTGTCATAAACGGTGGAATAGAAGATCAGCTTATAGTTGAATTCTACCCAGGCATCACAAGCTTTAATACCATCAATCAGCGCTTTCATCGGCATATCTTTATCGCCAGCTTTTGCACCTTCCGGTGCAGCGATCTTAAAGATAAGTGGCTTAGCTCCGAGAATCACTGCTGCTTGTGCAGTTGCTTCTACAATCTCATCACTGGACATTGTATCAGTTGTAATCGCAATTGTCTCTCCAGGTTTCAACATGAACATATCGCGAAGCAGCTTCAAACAAGCATCGAGAACTTCATATTCTAACATAACACCCTCCATTCTATTGTCTCTTGGGACAATGTGTCTTTTTTATTCTTAATTCCCGGCATTCGGGAATCTCTGAATCACTATTTACATTTTCCACACAAATGGCATCGGACAAAGTGACCAGGTTCTACTTCCTGCATTTCAGGATCCACTTCCATACAGATTTTCTGCTTAAATGCACATCTGGTGTGGAAACTACAGCCACTTGGAATATTAACAGGAGATGGAATTTCCCCTTCACTCTTCACTTTCTTTGGTTTCAATGCTTCTTCTTCCGGTGTAACAACCGGAATCGCCGAAAGCAGCATCTGTGTATATGGGTGCATTGGTGCTTCATAGAATGTTTTTGTTGGAGCAATCTCACAAATCTTGCCCAAGTACATAATAGCAATCTTTGTGGATACGTTTCTCATAACACCCATATCATGTGTAATAAACATATATGTCAACTTCTGCTCTTCCTTCAGCTTCATCAGCATATTCAGAATCTTCGCCTGAATAGAAACATCCAGAGAAGAAGTTGGCTCATCCAAAATAATAAATTTCGGATTGCTGCAAAGAGCTCTGGCAATCGATACCAGCTGACGCTCGCCGCCTCCGATGGAGTTCGGCGTCTTATACATGAAATCCGGCGGCAATTCTACCATCTGAAGAATTTCACGAATTTTGTCATCTATCCCGTCTTTTGAAACTACATTGTGTACACGAAGAGGAAGACTTAAAATCTGACGAACATCTTGATACGGATTCAGGGATGAGCCCGGATCCTGAAATACAATCTGTGCATCCCGGCGAAAATCTTTGCTTCGTCCCTTTGTCTTATTCGTAATGGTCTGCCCGTTAAAAATAATCTCTCCATCCGTCTGACGGTACATTCCCATAACTGTATAGGCAATCGTACTTTTTCCAGAACCAGACTCACCGACCAGTCCCATAACCTCTCCTTCATTGATGGAAAAATTAACTCCGTCAACGGCACGGACAAAGCGATCTTTTCCAATGGGGAAATACTGCTTTAAATCTTTTGCAATCAATAATTCTTTTCCCATTACTCCGCTCCCTCCTTTTCCGTTTTTCCATCTGCATAGCGGAAACAGGCAACTTTATGTTCCGGTTCAATCTCCACTACTGGCGGACGTTTTTTCTTACATATTTCCGTTGCGTATGGACATCTAGGTGCAAATCGACATCCTTCCGGAGGATTTACATAATCTGGTACATAACCGTAAATTCCTGCTGATAATCCACCGCCTGAAAGCCTCGGTACACAGGAAAGAAGTCCCTGCGTATATGGATGAGACGGCGATTTGAACAAGTCTTCTGTCCGACACGTCTCCACAATATTTCCGCCATACATGATATAGATTCGGTCTACCAGTTCTCTGGCCACACCAAGAGAATGAGTAATCATAATCAATGAACGTTTCTTTTCTTCTACAAGCACTCGCAAAAGATGATGAATCTGATCCTGAATTGTAACATCCAGTGCTGTACACGGTTCATCTGCAATCAAGAGTTCCTTCGGTGTAACCAACGCTGATGCAATACAGACACGCTGCCTCATGCCTCCTGATAACTGATGTGGATAACTTGCCATAATACGATCCGGATCCGACAACATAACACTGGTAAGTGCCTGATGTGCTGCCTCCGTGATGGCTTTTTTATCATTCTTTTTATAAAGACCGGAATACTTGATAATATCTGTCAGCTGCTGACCAATTGTAAATACTGGATTCAACGCTGACATAGGGGACTGAGAAATCATGGATATTCCGGTTCGTCGTAACTGTAAAAGTTCTGATTGCTTCATTTCCAGAACATTTTTTCCTGCAAAATCTATCTTGCCATCTGGAACATGGATTAAATCCTTTCCCAGAACTCCCATTACTGTTTTCATTGTTGTTGTCTTGCCACAGCCAGACTCACCAACCAGACCTATTTTCTCTCCTTTTCCTACCTGCAGATTGATATGATCAACCACTTTAGAATAACCGCGATAGGTACGATACCAAATAGAGAGGTCTTCAATATTTAAAATGTTTTCTCTCATCCTTAGTGCCCTCCCTTATCAAACATGTCGCGGATACCGTCTCCCAGGAAGTTAAAGCCTAAAATCATAAATGCAATACCAGCAGCTGGGAATATTGTCAGCCACCAGATATCCGGCATTAATGCAGCACCGTCAGAAATCATCTGTCCAAATGCCGGTGTAGGAGGCTGTTCACCCAGACCAACGAAACTCAAGGACGCTCCCATCAGAATAACCCAGCCTACATCCAGCGCCATTTTTGTAAAAATAGGAGACAAACAATTAGGAAGAATTTCTCTAAAGAGAATGTGCGCCTTGGAAGCTCCTATTAATTCTGCATTTTTAACAAAGTATTCTTCCGAAATAGATGATGCCTGGCTGTATACAAGTCGTGTATACCACGGCCACCACATAATTGTTACTGCGAGCATGGAGTTCATCATGTTCGGTTCCAGAATCGAAGCTACACACAGTGCCAGAATCAGAGACGGTACAGAAAGGAATACGTCCGAGATTCTCATGATAACTGCATCTATCTTAGTTCCATGATAATATCCGGCCAAAAGTCCAAGTACCGTTCCTACCGGAACAGAAATAGCCAGAACAACGATACTCATAATCAGTGCACCGCGGAAACTGAAGATAACTCGCGAAAAAACGTCACGTCCCATCTGATCAGTTCCAAATAAGTAGTCCTTACAAGGCGGAATGCTGGCATTTGCGTAGTCAACAAAACTACCGATGCTTTCCGGATGCGGAACAATTACTTCTGCAAAAATTGCGAAGAAAAACGAAAGTAATACAAGCACAAGTCCAAATACTGACAGTTTATTGCGACTGAATTTGTATTTATAAATTCGAAGATTCTCTCTTGTGGATGGAGATAGAAGCGGTTTACGAGCCGCTTTTGTTTCACCTTGCGTACTCATTACTTACTTCCTCCCTTCCGCATTCTAGGATCCAGAGCAGCCACAATCAGGTCTACCACCAGATTCACTACAAAAAATGTAATACCGATAATCAAAACAACCGCACATATAGCATTTAAATCCTTAAACAACATTGCATTAATTCCATATCTGGAAATACCAGGCCAGTTGAAAATACGCTCTACCAGGAATGCATTTCCCATCAAAGACGCAAAATCCATACCCATGGTCGTAATTGCCGAGGTTGCTGACGGTTTCAGAAGATACTTCCGGATCAACAGATTCGGAGGAAGTCCATGTCCCGTAGAAACTGCCATATATTCTTTGGCTGAGTTATCAACCAGAGAAGAGCGAAGGATTCTGGCATCCTGAACCATCGGCGGTACGGCAAGTGCAAGTGCCGGAAGAAGCAAGTGTAAAAATGCATCCCAGGCCACTGTGAAATCACCTGCCAGCAACGCATCCAGCACAAAAAATCCAGTTACCGTTTTCGGAGCTACCAGTGTTGTGCTTAACCGTCCCAAAACCGGAATTGCCTGTAATTTATATCCAAACAGAAGCAAAAGCAGAATTCCGATTACGAATGCCGGAAGTGCTACTCCGATATAAGACAGAACTCGAATCAAACCATCTACCCATGTATTCTTGTATTTACCAGCCAGAAGTCCAAGAATAAATGTTCCGATTACCATAAATACACCAGCCATGATAATCAATTCCAATGTTGCTGGAAGAAACTGTGCCACGTCCATGGCTACAGGTCTCTTAGTTACAAAAGAGTTTCCAAAATTTCCTGTTACTGCACTAGTGAGCCATTTTACATATTGAACCGGGAACGGATCATAGAGGTTCATCTCCATGCGAAGCGCTTCTTTTGCTGCCTCAGTGGCTCTGGCTCCCAGAGCGATGGTAGCTACATCACCGGGAACAACTCTGGCAATGGTAAATATTAATAATGATGTTCCAAACAATACCAGGATTCCCATCAATAGCCGTTTTATTATGTATTTAATCACTACGCTTCACCTCTTACTGTCTGCAAAAAGGGTGCTGCAAAATCATATATTTAGATTATAAACATGTTTTATTTTGCAGCAGAGCCTTTCACAAATCTTACTTTTGATCCAGATTATACTCAAATTCAGAGTAAACCTGACTATAACCATTTACACACTGTGGAACGCCACCCTGCTCTACAAACGGCCAGGTAACATAAGAGCTCTGGTAAGCACATCTCTCTGTAAGGTCACAGATCCAAGCGCTCGGACAGACTTCATCAACAATATAGTTCTGGATATCTGCGTATTTTGCAAGACGCTCATCCGTATCTGTAGTTCCAAGTGCATCTTCAATCATATCGTTAACGGTTGAATCAGCTAACCACTCGCCATTCTCCCAGGTTCCTTTTGTCTCATCACCATAACGGCTCTGTAAATAGATACCTGCATCATCAAACGGTGGAGCAGAGTTGATAATTGTAATCTGCGGAGAAGTTTCTACTGAACCCATCTGGTCAATCAGAGAAACCCACGGAGCTTTTGCAATTGTAATCGTCACTCCAATCTCTTTTGCTGCTGACTGCATCATCAGTGCAATCTTTTCAAGGTCAGATACATCCGAGTTAACAACAATCTCGATCGGATAGTTTGCATAATCATTTGCATATTTAGATGCTGCGATATATTTCTTAGCCTGCTCAATATCAAATTTTAAAGTCTTTGTATCTACATGACCCATAACACCTGCCGGAACCGGACCGGTTGCCTTAACGGAATCTGGGAAAATAGAATTAATGATAGTATCATAATCAATTACGCAGTTCATTGCACGACGGAAATTAATATCATCCATCGGAGCTGCCTGTGTGTTCATGTATACATTATATTCCAGACCATTGCTGTATTTAGCAATCGAAATACCATCTATCTTGCTTAATGCAGACAATGTCTCAACACTCTGCCAGGTATCTGTGATATCCATCTCTTTATTGTTGATCATCGTTCGAACTGTGGTTGCTTCGGTGATAGCCATCTGTTTGAAAGCTTTCGGAGCTTTCTCATTCTCCCATCCCATAAACCAATCCGGATTCTGCTCAGCATAGAAATAATCCTGCTGTACCAGTTCAACTGCTTTATACGCACCCGAACCTGCATCATGTGTCAGGAGATAGGTTCTTCCGTAGTCACCATTCTCACCGTAATTTCCGGCTGACTGTGTATTTGCCTTTACTTCATCTTCATTCAGGATAAACAAACGAACCAGAGCGTTAATAAATGGTCCATATGCTTGTTTCAGATGAAACTCAACTGTATAATCATCGACGGCTACTGTCGTTCCCGGCTCAACATAGCTTGTAAAAATATAAGCATATCCCTCACCAATCGTTAACAGACGATCCATCGAATACACAACATCCGAAGCTGTTAATTCATCCCCATTATGGAATTTAATTCCTTTCTTCAGGTTGAAAGTATATGTAAGACCATCCTCACTGATTGTCCAATCCTCTGCCACTCTCGGGATAACGCCTTCATCCGCTTCATTTGACGGGAATATCAGTGTATCATAAATATTGATCGCTGCAATTAAGCTAGAACCAGTATTTACAATGGCCGGATCCAGATCCGGTGTACCGGACACACCAATCTTGATACAGCTTTCCGCTTCCGCTGCTCCCTGTCCGATTGCTGCCGCCTGGCTTCCTTCCGCACCCCCCTGATTTCCACCTCCACATCCAGCTAAAAGCATAGCAAACATCGACGCTGCCAATACAGCACTCAAAACACGTCTTTTTTTCATTTGATCCTCCTTTACTGCTGAAACCTTTCGGTTTATCCCGCCAAAGAGACGTACATCTCATGGCATTTTCTTCTTTTTTGTGTTTATTTTCAGATTCGCTCATTGATATGTGATTATTATAGCAATTCACCCATTCCTCTTTCAATTGTGTTCAACCACAAATTCATCTCAATTTTTTTGTTTCCAACAAACAGCCCGCCTTTACTGGGAGGACAGTTTCCGTCAATGGCGGACAGTTTTAGCACTTGTACACGTGAAGCGGAGCGTTTTGTTTCATAGGAACATCCTATGAAACAAAAAAACAGCCCCTGCCACACGACAGGGACTGCCTTTTATATTAGACTCTAGGAGTTAAGCTCTATATCTAATAATATGTAACGATTCACATTCGATTATTTATCTTCTGCGATACGTTTTTTGTTGATGTCTTTCCACATCTCAACGTCTACGCCCTTCCAGCAAAGCTTATCCGGGTTGTAGTACGGGTCTTTCTTTGCTTTCATCTGCTCTTCGTAGTCTTTGTACAGTGCAAATACCTTCGGAGACAGAAGCAGTACAACTAACATATTGATCCATGTAGATCCACCAAGTGCAAGGTCAGAAAGGTTCCAAGCCAGACCGGAATCGATATTGCCCCAGATGAAGATAAGGATAGGCATAACAATCTGCATAATTCTGATAACCACTTTACGGGTAGCTGCTTTATCATCGCCCTGGAACAGGTAAAGAACCGAAGTCTCGCCCTCGTAATAGTAGCTGATTAAGCAGGTAAAGGAGAACAGAGCCAGCATGATAGCAATGAACAGAGGAGCAATACTTCCCATAACGGTGCTGCAGGCATTCTGAACGAAGATAACGCCATATGTTCCATCTGCTGCTAACTGAGCCATCTGATCGTGCATTGCACCGGTACCACCGATGTAACCAAACTGTGTATTGTAGCATCCGCTTAAGAGCATCATCAGACCAGAAGCGGTACATACGATAACGGTATCCAGCCAAACACCAGCTGCGTTTGCCATACCCTGTTTAACCGGGTGGCTGGTCTCTGCTGCTGCTGCGGTCGGCATGGACTCACCCATACCAGATGCAGATGAGAATGTGCCTCGTTTAACACCCTGCTGGATAGCGATACCAACGCCGCCGCCCAGAAGAGCTTCTTTGGAACCAAATGCACATTTAACAACGTCTACGATAACGCTCGGAATCTGACCTGCGTTTGCGATTAAGATAACAACTGTTGCAATCAGGTAAATACCTACCATCGGCGGAACCAGCATAGATGCTACAGAACTGATTCGTTTAACACCACCCATAACTACAACTGCCATAGCCAGTGCGATAACCAGAGCCGAAACCCACATCGGAATACCTAAAGCGTTTTTGAAGCCATCGCAGATTGTATAGGTAGCTGCTGCCGGCATGAATAATACAACGCCCAGTCCGAAGAATGCTGCGTAGAATGCACCATATGCTTTCCAGCCAAGACCTCTCTCAGCACAGTAAGCACCGCCGCTTCGATACTGACCATCGATACGGTTCTTATAAAGTACGGATAATGTACACTCAGTAAAGCAAACTGCAGAGTTTGTCATACCAGCGATGATCATCCAGAAGAGTGCGCCAGGACCGCCCATGTAAAGAGCTACGGCTACACCGGCTACGTTACCGGTACCAACACGCATCGCCATGGTCGTACAGAACGAAGCGAATGAAGAAATACCGGATTCAGACTCCGACTTGTCAATAATTCGGCTCCACATATCTTTGAAATGAACAAACTGGAAAAAGCCGAGACGGATTGTGAAGTATAAACCACTACCAACAATCAGAACTAACATTCCAACGCCCCAAATGGGTCCGTTCAACATACCGACAATGTTGTTAATTGCTTCCATATAAAGTTCCCCCTTTATTTGATGTAGTGCCGCGCGCTGGCTAAGCAAGTTTTTCAATTCGCTCAAAAAACTTCTTGCTTTTGAAAAAATTATATCACTAAAGTGAAATTTGTTCAACAAAATTATTTGAATTTATTATGCAGGATTTTCATGGCACAGCACCGAATCATGAATTCCTCTGTTTTTTTCATGAAATAAATTGCACTTCTTCGAGAATCAATTAGTATAAATGCACAAAATATCATGATATTTTGTCTACAACTGCGTCACTTTCCGTTAGACTCCCGTTCAGAATTTTGTCCATTTTCTTTCGGAGTTTCATGAATTTTGTTTACCATTTGTTTATTTTTTAACTTTTTGTGTATTTCATTTAAATGAAATTTTCATGTTGTATTTGAGATCCTGGGCGTATTTCTATCTTTTTCTCCCATTTCTTTCACGAATATGATATACTAGGGACACTTGGCAGAGCCATCGGAATGAATGTCCGCCGCACACGCACCCGTGTAATCCGCCCGGATATTTCGTATGAATCAGATTTGTATTCTACGTAATTCGTACAAATTTTCTCATCCTCCTTTGGTATCTGTCAGCTCTGTACATTTTATGAATCAGACCGAACGCTTATTACGAAAATGGAGGAAGTATTTTTTGGATCTCAAAGATATGCGGCTTTTTTTAGCCATTGCAGAAGAAAACAACCTGACGCGTGCCGCCCAGAAAAACGGTTACACGCAGTCGGCGGCAAGCCATATGCTGCGAAATATTGAAACGGAACTCGGATTTTCCCTGTTTTCACGCTCCCAGAGGGGACTTGCCCTGACACGGAATGGCGAGGCGCTGCTTCCCCCGATCCGGCGGACGCTGGCGGCGGCGGAATATTTTGATCAGACAGCCGCCTCCATCCGGGGTGTCCAGACCGGGCATATCCGGATCGGCGCTTATCTAAGCGCTTCCGTCCAGTGGCTGCCGCCTGCCCTCAAAAAGTTTCTCTCCGATTACCCGGATATGACCGTGGAAGTGCTGGAGGGATGTTCACAGGAGATTGAGGGGTGGCTGGAAAATGGCTCCATCGATTTCGGCATCGTTGGCCCCCACCCGGACGGAAAAATGGACTGGCTTCCCCTGAAAAAAGAACCATACCTGGCTGTCTGCGCGAACGATTCCCCTTATGCAGAATATGAGCGCTTTGACTTAAAAGATCTCCCCAAGGTTTCTTATATAGAAGAAAAAGGCGAAAATGACCTGCTGCGCCAGTTCCAGCAGCTCGGCATCACACCGCCAAAGCCGTCGTTTACCTCACAGAACACTTACTCCATGCTCGCGATGGTCAGCCACAACCTGGGTGTCTGCATCCTGCCGGAGCTGGTTGTCCGCGATATTTCTAAAAATGTTGTCCGACTGCCGCTCAATCCGCCGATGGAGCGCGTGCTCGGCGTCCGGATTCCGTCAGCAAAAAAAGCGTCCCCGGCTGCCAGCCTGCTGATCGCGCAGCTGCAGCGGACAGTGTTTGAGTTGGAAGGACCGCTTTTATAGTCAGATGCTTTTTAGAAACTTAAAATGAAAGTTTTGGGAAAAGAGGCGTCATTCGAATATGAATTTTCAATCAATGGAATATTTTGCCGCGGTTGCGAAAAACCGCAGCTTCACCAGGGCCGCCGATGCGCTGCATATTACCCAGCAGACGTTAAGCGCCCATATCGCCGGAATCGAGCGGGAGCTTGGATGTCCGCTCCTAATCCGTCACATCCCGCTGGAGCTTACCTATGCGGGGGAGGTATTTCTGCGCTATGCAACGGAATTTAATACAAAATATGACTGTATGCTTCACGAATTTGGCGATATTTTAAATAACCAGACAGGAAAACTGCGGATCGGCATCGCATTCACGCGCGGACACGCCATCATGCCGGAGCTGATCGCCGCCTTTCAAAAGGAATATCCCGGTGTGGATGTGGAACTCGTCGAATCTTCCAACGATGTGCTGCAAAAATACTTGCTGGACGGCACAATTGATCTGGCGATCGCCAATTTTTCAGTTCGCATTCCCGGCATCATTCTGCGGGATTTCTATGAGGAAGAGATGGTTCTCATCGTCTCCACTGCCCTGCTGCAGGACATTTACGGCAAACAGACCGAGAGCATTATCCAGGAAGTCAGCCGCCATCACCGCTACTCCCTTCTGGCTCCGTGTCCGTTTCTCCTAAACCGTGAACATGATCTGGTCGGACGCATCGGGCGGAATATCCTCGCGACAGACAACTTCGTCCCCTCGGTTCATGCCTGCTCTGACAACATCGCTACCCTGCTTGCCCTCTGCGCGATGGGAAAAGGTGCCTGCATCAGCCCGAAAAACCTCGCATTTTCTATTCTCAGTAAGGAACAGCTGGATACACTCCATGTCTTTACGCTCGGGGAAGAAGCGCGGTACCCGATCAAATTTGCGTGGCTGGAACAGAGCTATGAGTGGAATATGATTTCACGGTTTATTGAATCGTCGCTGAAATGCACTCAGTGACATACTCCCTCCACTTAGCTAATGCTGGAAGTGGGGGCTTCTCGTTCGATTGCCCTATTGGGCAAAGCATAGGCGAGCTATC
>ENA-ORUB01001583-ORUB01001583.1-human-gut-metagenome-genome-assembly--contig:-NODE-1583-length-23982-cov-3.582438_pt1 | contig 23982 bp, 18 predicted proteins | sample MGYA00241918_ERZ509200 | MGnify/ENA primary metagenome ERZ509200 (study PRJEB26280, sample SAMEA2338853) | human gut metagenome | biome: human gut; feature: human-associated habitat; material: faeces... | reverse complement strand
ACCTGGAGAAATGGCTGGCAAACAGCATAGATAAGGTGAATACTGAAGAAAAAGGATTTTCAGTCGAGGGATGGTATTATAGCAGGAAAAATGCATCGATCCGGTTTCTGGATGAGAATCAGAATGAACTGGAGATGAAAGAAGAAAAAATCCGGCGTCTGGATGTGCTGCGAGAGTATCCGGAATGTAAAAAGGAAGAGATTGCCGGGTTTAAGGCATTTTATGAGGAAGGTATTCCGCGAAAACTGGAAGTATGCTTTGAAGAAGAAGAGAAAAATGCGGAAGAGATCATGAATCTCAAAAGAAAACTGCGACGTCAGAAAATGCTGGATGATTTTCGCAAAGTCAGAATCTATTATCGTCAGTTTGGAATCCGTGCAGCGTTTATCAGGGCGGGTGACAAATTGAGTGGGAAAAACGGTACAGAGTATGAAGAATGGCTGCGAAGACATGAGCCATCCAGGATCAGACTGTACCGGCAGAAGAGAAAGCAATTTACCCGGATGCCGAAGATTTCGATTGTTGTTCCTCTTTACCGGACACCGGAAAGATATCTGCGGGAAATGCTGGATTCTGTAAGAGGACAGTCCTATCAGAACTGGGAGCTCTGTCTTTCAGATGGAAGCGGGGAAGATTCGTCGATTGCAGGGATTCTGGAAGAATACACAAAGAAGGATAGCCGAATCCGGGTGAAGGACAATAAAAAACAACTGCATATTTCAGATAATACAAATGTGGCACTGGATATGGCAACGGGAGATTATATCGCTTTTATGGATCATGATGATCTGCTGACACCGGACGCATTGTATGAGTGTGTGGCAGAATTGAATGAATATCCGGATACAGAGCTTATTTATACGGATGAAGATAAGATTACGATGGATGGAGAAGAGTATTTCTTCCCTCATTTCAAATCGGATTTCAATCCAGATATGCTTTGTACAACAAATTATTTCTGTCATCTGGTGGTTGTTAAAAAGGAATTATATCAGGCGGCAGGAAAGTTGAACGGCGAATACGATGGTGCACAGGACTATGATTTTGTACTCCGGTGTGTTGAGAAGACCGATAAGATCCGGCATATACCGAAAATCCTATATCACTGGCGAGCATGCGAAGGATCTACAGCAGGCAGTGCAGACAATAAATCCTATATTGTGGATGCAGGTGCAAAAGCGGTAAGAGCGCATTACAGAAGAATGGGAATTGAAGCAGAAGTCATTCCAACGAAGTATCCGGGAATGTACCGGACGAAATATCCGGTAAAACAAACACCTAAGATATCGGTTATTATTCCGAACAAAGATCACACAGATGATCTGATCAAATGCCTGCGATCGATCCGGGAAAAAAATACCTATGAGAATATAGAAATTCTTGTTATAGAAAATAACAGCCAGAAAAAGAAAACGTTTAAAGATTATAGAAGGATCATGCATGAGTATCCAAAAGTTAAGGTTCTGTACTGGAAAGGAGAAGGATTCAATTATCCGGAGATCAATCAGTATGGAATTGATCATGCGACCGGCGAATATCTGCTGTTTCTGAACAACGATACAGAAATGATCGGCAATGACTGTATTAAAGAAATGTTGAGCTATTGTATGCGGGAAGAGGTAGGTGCTGTCGGGGCGAGAATGTATTATGAAGATGGAACGCTTCAGCATGGAGGAGTGATCATCGGGCTTGGAGGAGTGGCAGGACATGCATTTCTTGGAATGGACGGAGATTCGCCGGGATATTTTGCGAGGGCGCAGGTGATCCATGATCTGAGTGCAGTGACAGCAGCCTGTATGATGATAAAAAAACAGGTGTATGAAGAAGTCGGAGGATTTGATCCGAAGTTTGCGGTGGCATTTAATGACGTAGATCTGTGTCTGAAAATACGGAAAGCAGGATATCTGATCGTATATGATCCATATGCGGAACTGATTCATTATGAGTCCAAGTCAAGAGGATATGAAGACACAGAGGAGAAAATTGAACGTTTTAACAGAGAAATTAAATTGTTTCAGACTAGGTGGAAAAAGATTCTGGAAAATGGAGATCCGTATTACAGTCCGAATCTGACACTGGATCATAATGACTTTGGACTGAATCATCTGGCAAAAGTGGAGAGGAGATAGGAGATGTTCAATAAAATGTCTCTGTATCGGGTAAAAAAAGGGCTTGTATATCTTCGGTACTTTGGACCAAAAGAGTTTATGATACGTTTAAAAGAAAGGATCCGTTTTCAGAAGATTGATTATGAAAAATGGTATCAGAATCACAGGCGGACCAAAGAAGAGATGGAAGGACAAAGACAGGAAGCGTTTTCGTATGCACCCCTGATCAGTATTGTTGTTCCGGTATATCAGGCGCCGGAGGAATTTTTGAGACAGATGCTTTTGTCAGTATGCCGGCAGACTTATAAAAACTGGGAACTCTGTATGGCTGTTTCGGATGAAGAGAGACACAGAATAGAAGAAATTCTCGAAGAGGATGTGTTTAAAGGAAAAACTGTCCGTCTGATCGGAATGCGTGAAAACAGAGGAATTTCTGAAAATACAAATGCAGCGATAAAGGAAGCTGCCGGAACCTATATTGGTTTTCTGGATCAGGATGATCTGCTTGCGCCGGATGCGCTGTATGAGATGGTAAAAAAACTGAATGAATATCCGGAGGCCGGACTTCTTTATTCAGATGAGGACAAAGTGACGGCAGATCTGAAAAAACATTTTCAGCCACATTTTAAACCGGATTTCAATCTGGATCTGTTGCGGGCGAATAATTATATCTGTCATTTTTGTATGATAAAAAAAAGTCTGATTGAAGAAATGGGCGGTCTGAGAAGTGAATTTGACGGAGCGCAGGATTACGATTTGGTTTTCAGGTGTGTGGAAAAAACGATAACGGCGCATGTGCCGAGGATTCTTTATCATTGGAGGGTACATCAGGTTTCTACTGCGGACAATCTAATCAGTAAAACTTATGCATTTGAAGCTGGACAGCGTGCCATAGAAGCACATCTGCTAAGATGTGGTGAACATGCAGAAGTTTTACCGGAACTGGATAGAGGGTTTTATCGTGTCCGGTATAAGGTGCAGGGGAATCCGAAGATTTCCATTCTGATTCCCAATAAAGATCATGTGAAAGATCTGGAAAAATGTCTGCAGTCCATTTCCAAATCGATTTATAAGAATTATGAGATTACGATTATTGAAAATAACAGTAAAAAGGCAGAGACGTTTGCTTACTATGATAAAATAGAATCGGACCATATCCGAATTCTGAGATGGGATGGGCCATTTAATTATTCGGCGATCAACAACTACGCAGTAAGCGAGACTGATGGAGAATATCTGGTACTTCTGAATAATGATACAGAAGTGATTGGAAAGGACTGGCTAGGAGAAATGCTTGCGAACTGCCAGAGAAAAGAAGTCGGGATTGTCGGAGCAAAGCTTTATTATCCAAATGGTCAGGTGCAGCATGCTGGAGTCATTGTTGGGATTCGGGGAATTGCTGGTAATATGTTCCGGGGACTTCCAAAAGGTTATTCCGGGTATCTGCACAAAGCAAGTACTCAGCAGGATCTGTCAGCGGTGACAGCAGCCTGTATGATGGTAAAGCGTTCCGTATATGAAGAAGTGGGTGGATTTGAGGAGCGACTTGCAGTGGCGTTCAATGATATTGATTTCTGTCTGAAAGTACGCAGATGCGGATATCTTGTAGTATATGACCCTTATGTGGAACTGTATCATTATGAATCCAGATCGAGAGGGGCAGAGGATAATGAGGAAAAGATCAGAAGATATCAGTGCGAGATTGATTATGTACGCCGGACCTGGTCTGAAATCATGGAAAAAGGAGATCCGATGTACAATCCTAATCTTACGCTGGTGAAGTGTGATTATTCTTTGCGTGAAAAAGAAGATGGATAGAGAAAAGATGGTGGTATTTTGATAAAGAACAATCAGCGGATGTTAAATAAAGCGCAGGTATGTATGGATGCGGGAATCATTGGTGCTACATATTTTTTCTCATGGTATCTGAGATTTAAAAGTGGGCTTTTTGTGCAGGACGCAGGGGTTCTGCCGGCGAAAACGTATTTTTCAGCTTTGTTTTTAATAATCCCTGGATATCTGCTTTTGTATAGTATTTTTCAGCTTTATAGGACAAGGAGGGTAAAATGTTACCGTAAGGAGCTGATGGATATCATCCGTGCCAATGGAATTGGATTTATGATCTTTATCCTGGTACTTTATTTTATAAAGCAGGAGCATTTTTCAAGACAGATGCTGTGTATTTTCTTCTTTATAAACATCTCGCTGGAATTCGCTTCGAGATATCTGATTCGCACAATTTTGTGGAAAATGCGAAAGCAGGGACTGAATCAGAAACATATCCTGATGATTGGAGAGAGTCAGATGGCAGAACAGTATATGGACAGGCTGAGAGAGAATCCAAAGTGGGGATATCAAGTGTTTGCCCATCTGAAAGATGAAGAGAAACTGGAAAGAATACTGGAGGGGAATGAACTGGATGAGGTTGTGATTGCGCTTCGTGCAGAGGATTATGGAAAACTGGAGCGGATTGTGGATGTCTGTGAGAAGGCAGGGGTACACACGAAAATGATTCCTGATTTTGGAAATGTGATTTCTACCAGGCCTTATATTGAGGATGTGCAGGGGATTCCGGTGATCCATGTCCGCAGAGTTCCACTGAATATCATGCGGAACAGGGCGGCAAAGAGGGCAGTTGATCTGATTGGGGCAACGGTTGCAATCATTCTTTTTTCACCGGTCATGCTGCTTACTGTGCTGGTGGTTGCCTTGACAGAGGAAGGGAGTGTGATCTACCGGCAGGAAAGAGTTGGACTGCATAACCAGGTATTTTATATGTACAAATTTCGGTCTATGATCATGCAGGATGAAGAAAAGGAAAAAGCAGAATGGTCTACCAGGAATGATCCGAGGATTACACCGGTTGGAAAGCTGATCCGCAGAACAAGTATAGATGAATTGCCGCAGCTTTTTAATGTGCTGAAAGGGGAGATGAGTCTGGTGGGACCAAGACCGGAAAGACCGCAGTTTGTGCAAAAGTTCCGGGATGAAATTCCACGTTATATGGTAAAGCATCAGGTACGTCCGGGAATGACTGGATGGGCGCAGATCAATGGCTACCGGGGAGATACTTCCATTGAGAAGCGGATCGAATATGATCTTTACTATATTGAGAACTGGACAATGGTATTTGATATGAAAATATTGATTCTGACAATTTTTAAAGGATTTTTTGACGGAAGATGAAGATAGATGTGATCATACCGGTCTACAGACCGACAGAAAAACTGCATAAAGTATTGTACAGGCTCTGCAGACAGACGCACCTTCCGGAGCAAATCATTCTGTTACACACCAGGGATGGGATAAAGCTGGATGTTTCGGTTTGTAAAGACCGGGTTTCTGTTACAGAGATTCCGATTTTGGAAAAAGAATTTGATCATGGAAGAACCAGAGAGCAGGGAATCTGGATGTCAGATGCAGATATTGTGGTCATGATGACCCAGGATGCGGTTCCGGCAGATCCGTTTCTTTTGGAAAAGCTTTCAGAAGTATTAAATGAGCATCCGGATGCTGTGGCAGCTTATGCCAGACAGATACCGGATCAGAACTGTGGTCTGTTGGAAAAATATACGAGAGTTTTCAATTATCCCCCAAAAAGCCAGATTAAATCGCAGAAGGATTTGCCAAAACTGGGAATAAAAACTTATTTTTGCTCCAATGTGTGTGCTGCCTATCGGAGAGGAGTCTATCTGGAACTGGGAGGATTTCCGCATCCGGCCATCTTCAATGAAGATTTGATCTTTGCAGCAGGAGCAATCCAAAATGGATGGAAGATTATTTATAAAGCAGATGCACGGGTGATTCATTCTCATGAGTATACTTACAGAGAGCTGATAAGGAGAAATTTTGACCAGGGTGTATCGCAGGCATGTCATCCAGAAATATTTGAAAAAGTAAAGTCAGAGAAAGAAGGCATACACCTGATTTGCACACTTGTGAAAAAGCTTTTAAAAGAAAGAAAATATTTGCAGATTATACAGCTGTTTGTGGAAAGTGGGTGCAAATATCTGGGCTACCAGATGGGAAAACATTACCGACAATTACCGGAAAGTTTCATCATGAAACTGACAATGAATCATAATTACTGGAGAGGAAGGAATGATGAGGATGCTTAAAAAAATTGCAGGATGGTCATGGAAGAAAAAGATAATAGTGATTATTTGCGTAGTGTTGACACTTGTTCTGGGGGCGGCAGGTGCCGTATTCGGATATGCTGCCAGTAAAGTGAACAAAATTCAGAAGATTGAAGTAAAAAAAGAAACGTTGAAAGAGTCTATTACAGAAGAGGTGGAGCATAAAAGCGGATATCTGAATGTGGCAGTATTCGGGCTGGATTCTAGGGATGGGTCACTAGATAAAGGAAATCGAAGTGATACGATCATGATCGTAAGTTTGAATCAGGAAACTTATGAAGTGAAAATGGTATCGGTGTACCGTGATACTTTTATGCGGCTGAAAGATGGAAGTTATAATAAGGCGAATGCAGCCTATTCTTATTTCGGACCGGATGGGGGTGTTGCTCTTTTGAATGAGAACATGGATATGAACATTGAGAAGTATGTATCTGTGAACTTTAATGCCTTAGTCGATGTAATTGATGCGGTGGGAGGAATGGATCTGGAGCTGACTGATGCAGAAGTAGTCCACATGAATAATTATTGTGTGGAGACTTCTGAAGTAACCGGAAAAAGTTATAAGAAGATTGAGCCGGAAGTCGGAGGTAGCTATCATCTGAATGGAGTACAGGCGGTTTCTTATGCGAGAATCCGTTATACAGATGGTGGAGACGCGCAGCGTACAGTGCGTCAGAGAATCGTCCTTTTGAATATCATGCAGAAGCTGCAGCAGATGGACCTGACGACGATCAATAAGATTGCTGACAGTGTTTTTCCACAGATTGCAACCAATTTTTCTTTTACTGAAATTCTGAATTATGCGAAAGATTTTCAAAAATATAGAGTAGGTGAAACACTTGGATTTCCAAATGTAAGATATTCCAAAATGCTTTCTGGAGTGGGAAGTACAGAAATTGCAGATACACTGGCATCCAATGTTGCCGAAGTACATCAGTTCCTGTTTGGAGATACAGATTATCAGGTATCAGGGACAGTAAAAGGAATTGATGATGAAATAAAAGATGCGCTTTCCAGTGGAAAATATGAGGAAACAGACGAGACGGAAAAAGAGAATGAAAAGTCGGAAGACAAGACATCTGAGGAAACGAATCATACAGAAAGTGATATAGAAGTGACGGAAGATGGAAATGCCGGAACGGATTCTGGCAATTCATCAGCCGACAGTGGATCTGGTTCATCAGCAGTGACAGAACCACAGCAGCCGGATACAGAAACACCGCCGGATTATTATGAGGAAGATTACTATTATGGTGATGATTAAAGGAGGAAAAAGGAATGAGAAAAATAACAAAGTGGTTATGCAGTGTATTGCTTGTAGCAGCAATTGGTCTGACAGGATGTGGACAGAAACAGAAGACGGAAAGTACGGCAGAGAAATCCAATGAAAATCATTTTGTGGGAGAGTGGATCGTTGAGCCGGAGTATGCAATCAGCAAGGTTGGAGATGAAAATACGCTGTTTGTAGATGGAAGGGGAGAAAAAAAGGCAATCCTTGGAACTGTAAAAGGTGCAATTGCTACAGTATGGCAGGACTGGAGTATTACAGAAGGAAAACAGGGAGATGAGAAATGGGGGTGCATCCAGGAGCCGGAACAGCTGGAAGAGACTCTTGGCAATCTTGGAATTACAAAGGATAAAGAAATTATTCTGATCGGTGAGACCCTAGATGGATGGGGAGATGATGCGAGACTTCTCTGGGAACTCCGGGCAGCCGGATATGAAGATGTGAAGATGGTAGATGGCGGATGGAAGGCGTTGAAAGACAGTGGAATCAAGACACAGTTCCTCGCATCCAAACCGGAACCGGCAGAAGTAAAAATCGATGAAATTGATTATTCCCATGTGATGACAACCGAAGAATTACAGAAGAATTATGACGAGTACAAAATTGTGGATGTGCGTACCGATGAAGAATATGAAGGAGCAATCCTGTATGATGAAGCAAAGGGAGGACATCTTCCGGGAGCAATTCATATCCGGTACACGGATCTGTTCGATGATGCGGGATATCTGAAATCCAATGAAGAACTGACAAAAATGTTTGAGGATGCCGGACTGTCTAAAGATGATGAGATCGTCACTTATTGTACAGGAGGAATCCGTTCGGCATATACACAGCTGGTAATGGAAATGTGTGGATTTGAACATACATACAATTATGATCAGTCATTCTGGAGATGGGCTGTTGTTGGAGATGTAGAATAATGGTTAGCGTTTTGATGTGTACTTATAACCGGAGATTTTGTTTGAAACAGGCGATTGACAGCGTACTTTGTCAGACGTATCCGGATTTTGAATTTGTCATCGTAGATGACGGATCGACCGACGGAACAGAAGAACTGATTAAAAGCTATCAGGATCCACGGATCAGATATTTTAAACTGAATCGGAATTCGTTTTACTGTTATGCAGCAAATCAGGGGCTTGATCACTGCCAAGGAGACTATGTGGCATTTATGAACAGCGATGATGCATGGTTGCCGGACAAGCTGGAAAAGCAAGTGACGGTTATGGAAGAGGATCGGATGCTCGGGGCATGTTTTACGAGAGTATATCTGGTTGATGAAAGTGGCAATGATCTGTCAGAAGAATGCAGGGATATGGCAGAGCTTTTTGACAGGAAGTGTTCGACACAGAAAGAATATCTGCATACGCTTCTGCAATCTGGGAATTTTCTTTGTCATCCCTCAGCTCTGGTCAGAAAATCTGTATTGGATAAGATCGGATATTTCAATCTTTTGTATCGCCAGCTGGCAGATTATGATCTGTGGCTTCGGATTGTAAGTGAAGCAGAGATCACGGTTCTGGAAGAGAGACTGATCCGCTTTCAATGGGATATAAAAGGAAAGAAACAGATCAGTATGTCAACAAGAGAAAATTCAGTCCGCGCATTTAATGAATCTGTCATGATCCGGAAAAATTGTGTTGAATCGATGACGGATGAAAAATTTTGTCAGTTTTTCCGGGAAGATTTCCGGAATCCGGATTCTGTATCACATTTACAGCTGGAATTTGAAAAAGCATTCTGGTTGATGAAATGTATAGAGGAAGTACCGGGACTGAAAGCAGCGGGGATGGAAATGCTGGGGCAGATTATGAGAGAAGCAAATGCAATGGAGACTTTAAGAGAGCATTTCCATCTGGATATTTTTGATCTGTATCAGTGGAATGGAGAACATATGTATAAGACGCCATGGCTGATAAGTGAAATTGAAGAAGGAAGCCAGCAACTGGCGTATTATAAAGATATTCTCAAACAGAAAGATGAGTATATCGGGCAGCAGAAAGAACAGCTTGAAAAACAAAATGCAGCGATTGAACAGCAGCAGGAATATATAGAAGGACAGCGAAGGCAGGCCGCGCATTATGAAGAACAGCTGGATGAACTTGGCAGACGGATGGAACAGAAAACAGGGCAGCTTAAGAAATATGAGGATAAGATCAGGGAGCAGGATGAAATGATCCAGACATATGCAAATTCAACCAGCTGGAAAATAACAGAACCGATGAGAAAAATCATGCGTCTGCTGAAAAAGTGATTTATAGAAAAGATGAATATACTTAATCCGGGATAAGGACAATCAATTAGTGAATAGATTGAAGATATGTTATAGTTAGAAGAAAGAAGATTAGACGAGGAGAAAAGATTATGAAAAGAACAGCATTATTTCTTGCAGGAATTCTTGCGATTTCATCACTTTCAGGATGTGGTGCAAAGAATTCGGCATCAGACAGCAGTGAACCATTTGAAGGAAAGTATGTAGTAACCGCCGATTATGTGAAAGAAAATCTGGACGATATCATCATAGTGGATGCAAGAGGTGAAGATGAGGCGAAAAAAGGTACTGTAAAAGGTGCAGTGGCAACGACATGGCAGTATCTGGCAACCTGTGAAGACGGGGAAGCGGGAGATGCAAACTGGGGATGTATCCTTGATACAAAGCGCCTGAGCGAAAGATTAGGAGAGCTTGGGCTGGCAAAAGATAAGGAAATCGTGCTTTTTTCAAATGCGGAGAAAGGCTGGGGAGAAGATGGCAGGATTGCATGGGAGCTGATCGCGGCAGGCTATGAGGATGTGAAAATCGTAGATGGCGGGATCAAAGCACTGAAAGCAGCAGGAGTTGAGACTGTCAAAGGAGCAGCAGAGCCGAAACCGGTATCGGTAGAAATTGATTCGATTGATGAAACGCATGTGATCAATACGGATGAGCTGAAAGAGATTTATGACGACTGTAAAATTGTGGATACCCGTACAGATAAAGAATATAATGGAAAGACAATGTATGGGGAGGCAAATGGGGGACATCTTCCAGGGGCAATCCAGATCCGTTATACGGATTTGTTTAACAGTGACAGTACATTAAAGAGTAATGAAGATCTGACCAAGATGTTTGAAGATGCAGGACTTTCAAAAGAGGATCATATTATTACTTACTGTACCGGAGGAATCCGTTCAGCTTATATGCAGCTTATAATGGAAATGTGTGGCTTTGAAAATTCAGAGAACTATGACGAATCTTTCTACAGATGGTGTGTGGAAGGAGATCTGGAGAAATAAAAGAGAAGCAGATCAACGAGATCTGAACATCGTATGAATATGAATGAATTTGAAAAAGCGGGACGTTGGCAATTTAGTCAACGTCCCGCTTTTGTAACCTTTTTGGGAATAATTATTATTTTACAATTTTTTTCTTACCGAATGCAATGATTGCGCCAAGAGCAGCGAGCATTGCAACCGCGAGAGCAGCGATAGGAGCGGTATCTCCTGTCTTTGTTGTAGCAGCAGTAGTGGTTTTACCGTTATTCTGGTTTTTATTGTTATCTTTGCCATTGTTGTCTTTCTTTGTATCAGGATCAGCGACAGGATCTGTTACAAAATGCTTCTGGATCACTTCACTTTTTGCACCGTTTTCGATGATGAATACCTTGATGTTGGTGATTCCGGCTTCTTTGAGAAGCTGAGTTGCTTTTGCAGCACCTCTTGCTCCACTGTTGCAAAGAACGTAAATTGTTTTTCCTTCAAAATCTGCTTTGTGAGCAGCTACATATTCTGTAAATGCTTTTGCAAGATCATCCGGAAGTTTGTTATCTTTGTCAAAAAGTGGAAGGGAAAGGGATCCCTTTAAGTGTCCTTTGGTGTAAGATTCTGTAGAACGTACATCAAGGATCAGGTAATTCTTTGTATCAGACATTTTGTTGATCACATGAGTATCAGATACATAAATGGAAGCAGCTTTTACATCTTCATTTTTTGCACCACCAGTGATGGTATGAACTTTTGCAAGATCATATCCGGCAGCTTTTAATAAAGCAGTAGCAGCTCTTGCACCACTTGCACCACTGTTACAGAGAAGATAGAGATCTTTTTTCTCAAGAGTGGCTTTGTTGTCTGTTACATATTTTGTGAAATCTTTGGAAAGCTGGTCATCTGTAGTTTTTGCAACACCATCAGCATTAAATACTGGTGTTGAGATAGAACCTTTCAAATGTCCGGCACCATAGTTGCCTGTTGCACGAACATCAAGGATTGCTACATCGTCTTTTCCAACAGCAGCAACAGCTGTTTTTCCGTCTACAGCATTTCCATCTGTTCCTGACATTGCGTACAGGAGTTCCAGACCTTTTGCACCATTTTCAATGGTGTATACTTTACCATCTTCTTTGGTGCTTGTGTTATAGCCAAGTTTGCCAAGAAGCAGAGTTGCTTTCTGCGCACCTCTTGCACCACTGTTGCAGATAATGTAGATTGGTTTGTCTTCTGTTATTTTTGAAGGAATTTCTTCCATGAAAGCTTTTTCAAGCGCTTCCGCTTCAGCAGTGTCAAGTTTGTTGTTATCATCAAACAGAGACTGAGAAATAGATCCCTTCAAAGTACCTGTCTTTGTCTGTGCTTTTGAAGAACGTACATCAATAATGTATGCACTTCCGTTTTTTGCAGCGGCAATAGCATCAGTTCCGCTTACGAATTTGTAGCCGTCTACAGTTACAAAAGCACCTTTTACTGTTTCATCGCCTGCACCACCGGTAATGGTGTAGATTGTGTTCTTGTCAACACCGTTGTCTGCAAGTAATGCAGTGGCGGCTCTTGCACCTCTTTGGCCGCTGTTACAGAGGACGTATACTTTTTTGCCTGAGAAGGTAGGAAGATTAGCCTTCACATATTCAGCAAAGGTTTTTGCATATGGATCTTGGTTGGTTTCTGCTACAACCTGTTTTCCTTCTTCATTCAGATAGAAAACAGGAAGAGAAAGAGAGTTTTTCAAATGACCGTTTGCAAAGTTCTCTTTTGTACGTACATCTACGATAACCACGTCATTTGAATCAACAGCAGCTACAGCTTCAGCACCGGTTACAGCGTTGTTTGTTCCAAGGAATGCGTAACGAACTTCAAGACCTGTTGCTCCGCCTGTAATGGTATGAATACGACTGGTATCATATCCAGCACGTTGTAATAAAACAGCAGCAGCACGAGCCCCTCTTGCACCACTGTTGCAAAGAAGGTAAAGCTCTTTGTTCTGGAAATTTGCGTTATTAGTTACAGTTTCTGTGAAAGCTTTTGCAGTAGCATCTTCAGAAGTTTGGATGATACTGCCACCCTCATTAAATACAGGTGTTGAGAAAGAACCCTCTAAGTGAGAAATCTCATAGTTTGCAGAAGAACGAACGTCTAAAACAGCAACGGTATTTTTATCGGCTGAAATAGCATCTGGGCCGCTTACATTTGCACCAAAAGTATATGCTTTATATGCAGTTTCGAAATCTGTGATAGCATCAGATTCATCAGCTGGAACTGCTTCGTCTTCAGAAACTTCTTCCTGAGTAGTTTCTTCTGGATTCTCTTGATCTTCAGAAACAGTAGTCTGTGCATCGCTTTCTGTAACGGTATCAACACTTGAATCAGTTGCAAAAGCTGTCAGAGAGCCGTTCGCAAGTAATGCGAAAGACAGAAATACTGGTAATAATTTTCTTTTCATTTTTCCTCCTTACTCTCAAAATTAGGTTACGATTACATTGTAACAGTTTTCACAAAAATTTCATAATTGTTTTAATCTATATATAAAAATGAAATAGATAAAATCTATAGGTATAATTGAGAGATTTTATTAAACTAACTGCTGTTTCGTGGTAGAATAAAAAGATAAAAATGAAAAACGGGGATATGAAAATGAAAGGAATTATTTTGGCAGGCGGATCAGGAACCCGGCTCTATCCACTTACGATGGTGACATCCAAGCAGCTTTTACCTGTGTATGACAAGCCGATGATCTACTATCCGTTGTCAGTTCTTATGAGTGCAGGAATTCGGGAGATCCTGATCATCAGTACACCACAGGATACACCAAGATTTGAAGATCTTTTCGGGGACGGGCATCAGTTCGGCATCGAATTAACCTATGCGGTGCAGGAAAGACCGGAAGGTCTTGCGCAGGCGTTCATAATAGGAAAAGAATTTATTGGCAATGATGCGGCGGCAATGATCCTGGGGGATAATTTGTTTGCCGGGCATGGGCTTAAGAAACGTCTTTTAGAAGCGGTAAAAGCAGCGGAGAGAGGAGACGGTGCAACCATATTTGGATATTATGTGGATGATCCGGAACGGTTTGGTATCGTGGAATTTGATGAAAAGGGCAAGGCGGTTTCCATTGAGGAAAAACCCGAACATCCGAAAAGTAATTACTGTGTGACAGGTCTGTATTTTTATGATAACCGGGTGAGCGATTATGCAGGACAGTTAAAGCCAAGCAGACGCGGGGAGCTGGAGATCACGGATCTTAACCGGATCTATCTGGAACAGGGAAGACTTCGGGTAGAGCTTCTGGGTCAGGGCTTTACCTGGCTGGATGCGGGCACCCATGAGAGTCTGACAGATGCGACCAATTTTGTGAAGACGGTAGAGATTCATCAGCACCGGAAAATTGGATGTCTGGAAGAAATTGCCTATATGAATGGCTGGATTTCCAGAAACGCACTGCTGGAAGTCTGTGAAAAATACAGACAGAATCAGTATGGACAATATTTGCATGACGTAGCAGAAGGAAAGTTCAGGGAGAATCTGTTTTAGACAGGGGAGAGAGTTTATGAAAATCATTGTTACCGGCGGCGCCGGATTTATTGGCAGCAACTTTATTTATTATATGATGGAAAAGCATTCGGAGGATCAAATCATCTGTCTGGATGCACTGACTTATGCAGGGCATATGTCAACCCTGGAAGTAGCAATGAAAAATCCAGCGTTCCGTTTTGTGAAAGCATCTGTGACGGATCGGGTGACTGTATACCGGCTGTTTGAGGAAGAACACCCGGATATAGTAGTTAACTTTGCAGCGGAAAGTCATGTGGACCGGTCGATTGAAAATCCGGAAGTCTTTCTGGATACCAATATAAAGGGAACGGCAGTGTTGATGGATGCGTGCCGGAAATATGGAATCTGGCGTTATCATCAGGTTTCTACGGATGAGGTGTATGGGGATCTTCCGCTTGAACGGCCGGATCTGTTTTTTACAGAAGAGACGCCGATCCATACGAGCAGTCCGTACAGTGCATCCAAGGCAGCGGCAGATCTTCTGGTACAGTCCTATCACAGAACGTATGGACTTCCGGTTACAATCAGCCGTTGTTCCAACAACTATGGACCATATCATCTGCCGGAAAAGCTGATTCCGCTGATGATCGTCGAAGCGCTTCATGACCGGCCGCTTCCGGTCTATGGTGATGGGAAAAATGTCCGTGACTGGCTTTATGTAAAGGATCACTGCCGGGCGATCGATCTGATCCTGCGTCACGGAAAAGAAGGGGAAATTTACAATGTCGGCGGGCATAACGAGATGAAGAATATTGATATTGTGAAGCTGATCTGCAGGGAGCTTGGAAAGCCGGAAGAGCTGATTACTTATGTGGAGGATCGGAAAGGGCATGACAGAAGATATGCAATCGATCCGTCAAAGATCCACAGAGAGCTTGGCTGGCTTCCGGAAACTTCTTTTGCAGAAGGAATTAAGAAAACAATCAACTGGTATCTGAATCATCAGGAGTGGTGGAGACCGATCGTAGAAAAGGAAATGAAAATAAAATGCTAAAGTTTTTGGTGACGGGTGCTGCCGGGCAGCTTGGAAAGGATGTTGTACGTGAACTGGAAAACCGGGGATATGAAGTGACGGGAAGCGGCAGCAAAAAGAGAAAAACAACAGGTCGTTATGTGAAGATGGATATCACAGACAGAAACGAAGTCGAGGCAGTAATGAAAAAGCTCAGACCGGATATTGTGATCCACTGTGCGGCGTGGACGGCGGTGGATGCGGCAGAAGAGCCGGAAAACTATGAAAAAGTATGGGAAGTTAATGGAAAGGGCACAGCAAATCTTGCATCCGCCTGCCAGAAAATTCATGCTAAAATGGTTTATATCAGTACAGACTATGTGTTTGGTGGACAGGGGAGCAGACCGTGGGAACCGGATTGTGAGGAGTTTTCGCCGCTGAACCGATACGGTGAAACGAAATTACAGGGTGAACAGGCAGTGAAAGCAGAACTGAAAGAGTATTTTATTGTGCGGATCGCCTGGGTATTCGGGAAAAACGGGAATAATTTCGTGAAGACCATGCTGGAGCAGGGGAAAAGACGGAAAGAACTTCGAGTGGTATGTGATCAGATTGGAACGCCGACTTACACAGCAGATCTTGCAAAATTTCTTGCAAATCTGTCGATGACAAAGCGATATGGGATCTATCATGTGACTAATGAAGGAGAATATGTCAGCTGGTATGATTTTGCAAAAGAAATCTTCGCACAGGCTGTGAAGCTTGGTGAAAAAGAATATGCAGATGTAAAAGTGATTCCGGTTACGACAGCAGAATACGGAATTTCAAAAGCAGCAAGACCGTTTAACAGCAGACTTGACAGAAAAAGGATCTGTGAAGAAGGATTTCAGCCACTGCCGGTCTGGAAGAATGCGCTGGAGAAATATTTGCAGGAAGTTCTTGCAGAGAGAAAAGGATAAAAGGAAAATGGGACAGATAAAGGTAGAAAAAAATGCAGGTGGAATCGAAGGACTCTGCGTGATCGAACCGTCGGTGCATGGTGATCAGCGTGGATATTTTATGGAAACTTATAATCAGAAGGATATGGAGGAAGCCGGACTTACGATGAAGTTCGTACAGGATAATCAGTCTGGTTCTGGAAAAGCAGTGTTGAGAGGACTTCATTTTCAGAAGAGATATCCGCAGGGAAAGCTAGTCCGGGTGATCCGGGGAACCGTATTTGATGTGGCGGTGGATATCCGGAAAGGAAGTGCCACCTATGGAAAATGGTATGGAATTGAACTGTCGGAAGAGAATAAAAAGCAGTTTTACATTCCGGAAGGATTTGCGCATGGATTTCTGGTGCTGAGCGACCAGGCAGAATTCTGCTACAAATGTACGGATTTTTATCATCCGGATGATGAGGGCGGGATTGCCTGGAACGATCCGACGATCAACGTTGCATGGCCAGAGCTTGATGTGCCATACAGAATGAGTGAAAAAGATAAAAAGTGGGGAAGGCTGGGAGAATAAGATGGAAAGAATTCAGGGATTAAAAGAATATGTACAGACAGAACATTATCTGGAAGGAATCGGGATCGGGAAAGAAGAGCAGAAGGAAATTCAGATTGCCTATCAGCCACTGGCACAGGGCGAATATAATATCAACTACTGGTTCGTACACCCACTGACCGGAAAGAAACTGGTGCTTCGTGTCAATACAGGAAGCCAGATGCATCTGGAAAATCAGATTGAATACGAATATCATGCATTGGAGCTTCTGGCGGATTCAGGACGGACGCCAGTGCCGGTTTTCGTAGATGGAAGTAAGAAGGAACTGCCGTATGGTGTGATGGTTATGGAGTTTCTGGAAGGGAGTGTACTGGATTATCGGAAGAATCTGATGGAAGCGGCAGAATGTCTTGCGGATATCCACAGTGTTCCGGTAAAAGAAACGGATGGACTGATATCGCCATCGAATCCACTGCAGGCGATTCTGGATGAATGTAATCAGATGGTGCAGACATACTACGAGTCTGATCTGGGAGAAGAAAAGAAAAAAGTACAGATCCGGCGTCTTCTGGAGCTGGGACAGGAGAAGATCAATGAGATCCGGGATTATAGTGGATACAGATGCTGTATTAACACAGAGCTGAATTCAGGAAATTTCCTGATGAATGGCGCAGGAAAAGACAATTATCTGGTTGACTGGGAAAAGCCGCTTTATGGTGATCCGGTTCAGGATCTAGGGCATTTCCTTGCACCAACGACAACTTTCTGGAAAACAGATGTGATTCTGACAGAAGAAGAGATGGCTGATTTTACAAGAAAATATATCCAGGCGATAAATGGCAGATTTGATGTGAGTGGAATCGAAGAACGTCTGAACATTTTTATTCCGATCACGTGTCTCAGGGGAATTACATGGTGTGCAATGGCGTGGGTAGAATATCAGGAGCCGGGAAGACTGATCCGCAACGAAGAAACATTTAAAAAGATGGAAGACTATTTAAAACGGGATTTTCTGGATATGATCGAAGAAAGATATTATAAATAAAGATTTCAGGGATACGGAGTAATAAAATTCTGCGTTTTTCCACATACTACCCATATCGAATAAAATATGGAAAATATGTGGAACACAGGAGGAATAGAATCAATATGAAAGCTACAGGAATTGTCCGCCGGATCGATGATCTTGGCAGAATTGTCGTTCCGAAGGAAATCAGGCGCACGCTACGTATCCGTGAGGGTGATGCACTTGAAATTTTCACCGACCGGGAAGGAGAAATCATTCTCAAAAAATACTCACCGCTTGGGGAAATGGGAAATTTTGCAGACCAATATGCGGAAAGTCTGGCACAGACGCTTGGATATCTGGTGTGTATCACAGATACAGATCAGGTGATTGCAGCAGCAGGACCGGGGAAGAAAGAATTTCAGGAACAGCTGATCACAAGACAGCTTGCGGAAGTGATCGCAAGAAGGGAGCAGTTTCTGGCATCCTCTATGGATCGGAAGTTCACGGTCATCGTGTCGGGACAGAATGCAGAACTGAAATGGCAGGTGGTAAGTCCGATCATCTGCGCCGGAGATGCGATCGGTTCTGTCGTGATCCTGGCAAAGGACGGCAGGAAAAAACCCGGTGAGTTGGAACAGAAGATGATACTCTGCGCAGCAGGATTTCTGGGACGACAGATGGAACAGTAAAGGAATATTTCATAAGAATCTCTCATAGTATAAAAGGACAGGAGGGGTTCTTATGGAAAAAAAGCTGTTTGGAAATATCTGTTTTACAAGACTTGTGAAAGCACTGATGCTTTCTTACTTTCTTACGATGCTGATGCTGCTCGGGCTGTCCTTTGGACTGTATAAGTTTGACTTAAGCGAGAAAACAGTCCGGATCGGGATCCTTGCGGTTTACATAATTTCCACATTTGCCGGTGGATTTGCCATGGGAAAAATGGGGAAGACAAGGAAATTCCTGAGGGGATTTATGCTTGGAATGCTCTATTTTCTGCTCCTGCTTGCAATTTCAGCAGGGATCTACCGGAGCGTGCAGGGTGGAATGCAGATGATGATCGCCTGGATCCTCTGTGGGGCAGGCGGAATGCTCGGTGGTATGGTGTCCTGAAGGGGCGGAGATGTGATTTTTGCGTTGACGGTATCAAGGGACATGTGCTATACTCCTGCTTTTGACAGCTTTTGGAGAAAAAAGTCCCGCAAGCCGCTTATATAGCGGATTGCGAGACTTTTTTTTAATCCGGGGGAAGCAGTTGCGCCAAAAGGAAGCTTATACTATACTATAGGTGATAAAAATGCCCGGAGGTGATGAGCCGGGCAAGAGGGAGGAACTCGTGAAAAGGAACACCAGACAGCTTTATTTGATGTTTTTTGTTTTTGCGATAATCATAGCAGCATATTCCTGCCGGCTGCTGGCATGGTTTGATATAGGAGGAAACTATCCAAGCTATGTGCGTGCCGCATTGTATTTATTATTATTTGTCTTGTGGGGGTATTCTCTGGATCAGCGGATTATTCAGAAACCGGTGCTGCACTGTCTTCGCTTGATGGATGTTCTGATGCTTATCTGGTTGACTTTGCGTACTTTGAAATATGAGGTGGTTACAGATCTGACCGTGGCACGTTATTTGTGGTATCTTTATTACCTGCCGATTCTTTTTATTCCGCTGCTTGGTGCATATACTGCAATTTTTCTGGGAAAATCCGAAGATTATCAGCTTTCAAAAAAAAGCTGGTTGTTATCGCTGATTCCGACAGCATTGTTTCTGGCTGTTATCACAAATGATTTCCACCAGCAGGTATTTGTGTTTGCAAGTGGAATTCCGGGAGTGCCGGATAACAAGGTCTTTTTCCACCGCCCACTTTATTTTGCGAGCGTTGGATGGATGATTGGCTGTGTGTTTTTTTCAGTATTTCAGCTGCTGAAAAAGACACGGCTTCCAAGTATTGGAAAGCGGAGAATGATGCCTTTTGTTCTGAGCTGCGTGATGCTCTTATATGGAGCGCTTTATCTTTTGGGATTTCAGGTCATCCGAGATGTTTTTGGAGATATGAATGTAATGTTTTGTCTCTTTTATGCCGCAATATACGAAAGCTGTATCCACTGCCGTATGATACAGTCAAACACAGGGTATGTCGAGTTATATGAGGCGACAACGCTTGCCTCCTGCATTGCAGATCAAAATGGGCGGATTTTGCTTCGTTCCCGCACAGCCGGAGAGGATATGGTATGTCCAAAAGATGGGGAGAGTATCGTTTATCCGGATGGAATGCGCATCTCTTCGGCACCAATCAAAGATGGTTTTGTCATCTGGGGAGATAACTTGCAGCACCTTACCGAGCTTCGCAAGCAGCTTGATGAGAATAAAAGAAAAAGAGAGAATAACAAAAAGAAATTAAAGGATGCTTATCTTGTACAGAAGCAGCTATACGAACTGACGGAAAAGAACCGTATTTATGATGAACTGGAAGAAAAACACAAAATCCAGACTAGGAGGATAAAGGAACTTCTTGAACAGTGTAAGAATGCAAAGCCTGAGGTAATGCAGGCGTGTATGAAAGAAATTCTGCTTCTTGGTACTTATATCAAGCGAAGTGCGAATCTGTATTTTCTTTCTCAGGAATACGAAAAGCTTCCACAGCAGGAACTCAGGCTGACGATCGATGAACTGGTACGTGCAATGAATTCCTGCAAAATTGAATGTGGTGCGGTCTATTTAACCACAAAACCGATAGCATCAAAAGAGGTTGTGCGTTTGTTCGAACTGCTAAAAACGGTAACGGAAATGACGATGAATGAGTTGCATTCGCTGTTTATTTCCGTGTCTGATCAGGAAATGAATCTGTCTGTAGAATGTGCGGCTGATTTGTCCCAAATTATCTCTTCTGAGGTAACGGCCGGCAGGGAGGATGGATTGTGGCTGATACGTACAGCAATAGGAGGAGAGGATAATGCGTAGGTTGAGGCGCTTTGGGTTTAATCGTATCAAGGAAGGATTTGACCAGCTTCCTACGGCGATCTGCTTTTTTGACAGCAGAGGGAGTATTGTTCTTTGCAACAGGCAGATGTATCGTCTGAGTCATTATTTATTTGAAAGTGATATGCAGTATCTCGGTGAAGTTGAGCGGGCACTTGCGAATCCCCCGGAAGGAATTCTGCAGCTTTCGAATATGGAGGGTACATATCGTTTTCCGGATAACACCATATGGCAGTTTGAGAAAACAGAAGTAACGGATCGATATGGAGAAACCTATATCCAGCTTACAGCTGCGGATGTTACGGAATTGTGCCATGTGCTCGGACAGCTTTTTGTGGAAAATAAGAAGCTTTCCGAGGATGAAGAACATCTGCAAAGGTTATCTGAAAATGTGGAGAAGATTGCCCGGGAGAAAGAACTTTTGACGGCAAAATCTGCTATGCATGATAATCTTGCAGCCAGTATTATTGTAATGAAGCAGTATCTTTCCGGAGATTTCGGCGGGATCGATGTGGAAACGGTTCTGCGGGAATGGGAGAAGAATATTGTTTTTCGGGAGGTCGAACATTTAACAGAAAAAGAGAAATTGTTTGCCAGTGCAAGAAGCAGTGGTGTCCTTGTGCAGATAGAAGGAAAGGAACCACCGGGAAATGCAGCAGAGATGATGTATGCTGCTATGCAGGTGTGTCTGAATAATGCCCTTCAATATGCGAGAGCGACAGAACTGGAGGCAAATGTTTTTGAAAATGAAACCGGCTATACCGTGATGATCTATAACAACGGACAGCCTCCGGAAAAAGAAATCCGGGAAGGTGGAGGACTTACCAATCTGCGTCACCGGATTGAAACGGAAGGCGGAAGGATGCTCGTACAGAGTTTTCCGGAGTTTGCTCTGGTAATAGAAATTCCTAAGATTTAACACGTGGGAGGAATGAAAGTGAAAAAAATACTAATTGTTGAAGATCAGATGCTTGCCCGTAAGTATTTGTGCTCTTGTATAGAAAAAAGCACAGAATGTGAAGTGGCATCTGCTCTGACCCGGGCAGATGCAGCATTGCAGCGATGCGGTGAGGGACATATTGACCTGGTAGTGATGGATATTTGTACAGAAAATGATTCGGATGGATTAGATGCGGCCGAAGCAATCAAAAAATATTATCCACGGATCAAGATCGTAATGGTGACCTCTATGTTAGAAGGACGATTTTTGGACCGTGCAAGGAAAATAGGAGCGGACAGCTTCTGGTATAAGGATTCTCCTTCCGGTGATCTTATTAGCGTGATCGAAGGGACACTTGCAGGTGAAAATTTCTGGCCGGACAAGGTGCCGGCTGTGCAGCTTGGAAATGCACTTTCCTGTGACCTTTCCGATCAGGAAATGGAAACATTACGTTTGCTGTGTGAAGGAAAGACAAATGCCGAGATTGCGGCAGCGCTTCGTGTGGCAGAATCATCGGTGCGTACCTATATCAACCGGATGTTAGAGAAAACAGGATACACAAACCGTAATCGCCTGATGGTTGCGGCGGTAAGTAAACGCCTGGTCGTACCGAGCAGTCAGCTCGACGTATAAGAAGAAAATAAAATAGGATTTAGATGTGAAAATTGCTCTGCTTTTTATTAGGCAGGGTAATTTTTTTGTATAAAATGCTTATTTGTCCACACTTATGAGGACAGACAGAGCCATTTTTCTCTGTTAGACTAAAGAAAAAAAGAAATATAGCAGACACATCGGATATATCGCTGAAAGAAAGGGGGATGGTTCGATGCGAAAAATAGTGGTTGATATGCAGAATTTTCTGTTTGCTGATTCCGTAGCGATCGCCTTCAAAAATTCGGATTATGAGATTGATGTAGTCCGTACGGAGTCTCCAAAAGATACGGTTGAACTTTGTAAGCTTTATAAACCGTTTGTTCTTATCATGGAGGTGACGGGCTATACTCCGTGGAAGCTTTGCGAAAGAATGAAGCTTCGGGATGAAGTAAAGTCGGTGTGTCCTGACTGTAAAATTGCTTTCATCGTGGATTCCAATACAGAAAAACAGGCGGCAAAAGACATTCGGGATGCGAAGAAAAACGGTCTTATCGACCAGTTCTTCTATGGATCCATGACTGCTGAATATCTGATGGATCAGATTTATGCGATGTAAGGAAATGGAAGAAACACCGAGAAGAAACTGCGTATATATCCGACTGAAATAAAGAAGAAAAGAGAGGTGAAAAAAGGGACGGCGACTTGGCGAGTCGCCGGGGGAAAAACAAAAAAGCCACAAACAAAGAAAAACAAAGAAAAAAGGAGTTTGATTATGAGAAAGCGAATTACATCTTTATTATTGTCTATGGTTATGGTAAGCGGTCTATTGTTTACAGCAATGCCGGTACATGCCTCCGAAGAAGGGGTGGAACCGGATATGTGCGAGCATGATTTTTCATTAGCAGAAGCTTCAGAAAAAGCCGTAATGACTCCGGGCACTTGTGTTAATGAAGCAGTGTTCTATTATACTTGTGAAAAATGTGGAGCGATTGAAAGTGATGGAAATGACACCTTCACAGGAGAAAAAAATCCTGAAAATCATAATCCGTCCGATATCTGGGAAAGTGATTATTCCGGACACTGGCATGAATGTAAGGACTGCAAAGAAAAACTGGATTTTGCTGCACATATTCCGGATCATGAAGGACACGCTACGGAAGAGTATGCAATTACCTGTAAGGTATGTGGATGGGTAATGGAAGAACAAATAAAACAGATCCATATGGAATTTCCATACAAACTTGTTGTGAAAAAGACCGGCGAAGCTGATCCGACAAAAGAAACATTTAAGTTTGTGATCGAAGATTTCGGAGCACCGGTAGATTATAAGATTATTTCCGATGCTATCGAAACAAACGGCGAAAAAACCTATAATGGCACTTTTGCTTTTACGATCAACAGTAACCTGCTTGGAAATATTTCAGAAGGCTTTGTGTTACGTCAGATTAAAGGAAATGCCGGCGGATGGACTTATGATGAAACAAGCTATTATGTAATACCATATATTAACGAGAACGGTGTAGAGGACTGGGCATTTTATAAGCTTGACAAAGATGGATATATCAATGAGGAGGATGAAGTACGGGAAGCTGTTTTCACGAACAGTTATAATGCGAAGAAAGCAGTAGCTCCGGTACAGAAGAAGGCTCCGGACGATAAAATGAAATCTCCTAAGACCGGTAACGA
>ENA-ORUB01001580-ORUB01001580.1-human-gut-metagenome-genome-assembly--contig:-NODE-1580-length-24001-cov-2.678652_pt1 | contig 24001 bp, 19 predicted proteins | sample MGYA00241918_ERZ509200 | MGnify/ENA primary metagenome ERZ509200 (study PRJEB26280, sample SAMEA2338853) | human gut metagenome | biome: human gut; feature: human-associated habitat; material: faeces... | reverse complement strand
GACGGTCCTGTCAATCATCCCATTGTTGTATTTCTGGGGTATTTCAGTAATTTAGAATAAAAGTTAAAAACGCTCATAGCTTCCCACTCTATATAGTAAATACCAATTAGATCTGTCATTTCGTGAAACTTCATGAGAAAATGGAAGATATTAAACATAACAGACTTTTTCCATACACAGTGAAAAGATCGGTGTTTACCATGCCTCAATCTATAAACTTGTAAATTCCAGGTTTTTTAGGACAATCCATATCAACTATATGATCCTAGAATCCAGAAGGTGCTTTGAGAGTTTGCTAAAGATAGCCACTAAATGAAGCAAATAGAACAAATCTGTATTCTATTTGCTTATTTACTCATTACTTCTAGCAATCTTTGATAGCTATCCACATGTTCATACTTCACTTGACCACTTGACATCTCCTCAAATAGTTTTTTGGCGCAGTCTATTTTTGCTTTTTCAATAGGTCTAAGATTTAAACTTTCCATACTACCTTTTGTTTCAGCTACAAAGAATATATGTTTTACTGTTCCTTCATAAAATGCAATTGCCCAGTCAGGTGCATAGTTTCCAACTGGTGTAGGAATATGAAAACCTCTTGGTAGTTTTGCATATACGCATACTTCTTCAGCTGCATCTAAATCCTCTGCAAAGCGTCGCTCTACACTTTGTTCTGCTGTACCGTCTGTAAACACATAATCCTGAATTGCTTTTGTTGATTTAAAAGCCTTTTCAAAACTATATACGTTTTTATCAGCCGTAAAAATATTATTATCATAAGACCCTTCAATTTGATTGTAAGAAACATGTTCAACAATCATATTGGCCTTCTGATCCTTAATCAATCGAACAATCTTTGTGATAAATTCTTCCGGATTATTGCGAAACATATATAATTTATCTAAATGAATACCCTGCAGAATTTCACTTACCGTTCTTCGAGTAAGTACTGTTCCTTCTGCTATCTTTCCAATCAAGTCATATTTTATCTGACTTGATTGTGCATGTTTTAATGTTTTCGTTCTAGTTTTTTCTCCAGCAAATGATTCTCCTCGCTCTATCTCATACTGATTCATCTCTGATTTCTGTTGTCCAACTGTTGTTGTATATTGCAGTTGAGAAACAAATAATTTGTTATTAATACACTCAATTGATTTGCGAATCAATTCATTGCTGTCAAACTCCACTGTATATGCGTACTTATGATTTATCTGCTTCCATAATGCTTGGAATTCAGCCTTATCAAAGTTTGCATTTAGTGGATTTTCTTTTACCTTTGTTTCATGGCCATCAGTAAACATATCTTTCAGTACACTGTCATCATATACAGCCTGAATTAACATATGGATACCTTCTGCCATAGGTTGCAATTCTTCTGGTAAAGATGCTAAAGTTCCCATGTTGGCATCTGTTCGATATTTATCTGTTACTTTTCTCTTCATATCAACATAACCATTGCTGATAAGATAAAACTCAATGGCATCTGCGGTAACAGCATCAATCAGAGTAGGAACACCGTCCACTTTCACATACTTACCTTTAAAATATTCACTGGTTGCCGTTGTCGGTCTATCATAGAGAACTTTCTTGATGTCGCTCTGCAGATCCTCAACAAATCCCTTATAGCTTTCACTTGCAATAACAGTCAAAACATTAATATCATGAACACTGTCACCACAGCTTTGTACGTCCATTCTATTACCCTGTTGATTTACGCACAAACGGAGTCCACGTCCAACTTCCTGACGTTTTGCTGTCTGGCTATCTGAGTGTTTCAATGTGCAGATTTGAAAGACATTCGGATTGTCCCAGCCCTCACGAAGTGCAGAATGTGAAAAGATAAAACGTGTCGGTTCATTGAAAGATAGCAGTCGTTCTTTATTCTTCAAAATCAGATCATAAGCCGAAATATCGTCAGAGAACTCACTGCCACGCTTTAACTGGCTGTCAATACTTCTGCCGGTCTTTTTATCAATACTGAAATATCCTTTATGGATTGCCGATACATCACTACAGGTGGATTTAAGATATCTTTGATATGGTGTATCAAAAACTTTGGTATACTCATTTAAAACATTGGTATATTCCTGCTCGAACATCTGTCCATATTCTCCCAGGAGTTCATTTCCATCCTCATCATACTGGCGGTATTTTGCTACCTCATCTATAAAGAAAAGAGAAAGTGACTTAATTCCCATATTGAAAAGCTTTTCCTCCTTTTCAAAATGAGAAAGGATAGTCTCTCTGATTTGAATACGTCTCATATCAGATTCAGATACATCCCCGACCACTTCACCCGTTTTGATTACCTCTCCATTGGTAAAGGTAACTGTACCATAAAATGGATCAATGTCTGAAATAGTATATCCCTTGTATTGCTCCATCTCCTGAGATATGTAGTAAAGGTCATCCCCCACGCTCAAAACTCGAGTCTCTCGATTGATGGATTTATTATAGTTGATTTCCATCTCCATTCGAGCTCTTGGTGGTTTCTTTGCCGACAATACAATCTGCTCCAAAAACAGATAGCTGTCTGTTCCTCTAAAGTTTTTGACCTCGAAACCTTTTACCTCAATCTTTTTAACTAGACGCTTGTTAAATGCCTCCAATGCATCCAGTACATACACCATATTGTGCTCTACCGAATGAGTTGCAGAATAGTTAAGTGTAAACAGCGGATTAAAATTTTTCAGAGCTTTTTGGGTAACAGCACCACCCATTTTCTGTGGTTCGTCTAAAATAATAATCGGACGGTTTGCCTTGATAACATCAATCGGACGGCGAGAAGCAAATTCATCACGCTTGGAATAAATAATGCGTGCCTCCTTGCTCTTACCATCTTCTTTCAGAGAAGAAGCAAAAGCCTGTGTGTTGATAATCATAACATTGATGCCTTGGCTAGCTGAAAAATTATCCAGCTGATTCAGGTTCGCACTATTATAAACAAAGAAACGTGCTTTTTTACCGTAATACTCCATGAAATGATCCGCTGTCATTTCAAATGTTTTCTTTACTCCTTCACGGATTGCAATGGAAGGAACTACTACGATAAATTTACTCCAGCCATATCGTTTGTTCAGCTCAAACATTGTCTTGATATAAACATATGTCTTGCCAGTACCGGTTTCCATCTCAATATCCAGAGAGCATCGTCCCAAATCTTTGACCAGATTGGTAGAAAGACGAATGTTATTCTGACTTTGTACTCGATGAATATTCTGCAGCAGCTGTTCATCAGAAAGTTCAATCAGCTCATTTTTATAACCGGTGTCATCTTCCAGGTCAATATCTTCCTCAGCGTCCTGCTCCAGTTTCTGCACATAAGCAGTTTCAAGAACGTCCTCTCCGTCAACACCCTTGACCTTTTTCCGTTTTCCCTTATCACGGATATAACTGATTCTATCATGATATCCTTGTCCTTGAAAAACCTGAACAACAGCATCAACAGCGTCCGTTTGATACTGTTGTATTTTGAAATTGAATTTCAAGATTCCTCCTCCTTAATCAGCGTATATATTTGTTCATATTCATAGTCTTTATCTCTAAATTTTTCAAGTTCAAACTTGCATCCAACTAAAAAAAGATTATCTACATTGCGTTCTGTCAAATATGCACAGCCATTAAACAAATCTACTTGCTCATCAGTTTTGATATGTAACAAATCTGGTATGTTTTTAGATTGCTCATGTTCAACCAACATAATCGCATATTTTCTTTGAACAGGAAAAACAATTGCATTTTGAATCTTATTATTACTATAGAAGTAAAATACGTTTTGAGGCAATACAAACTCACGGTTGACAATGTCTATTTTTACAATTTTCACATCTCGGCTGTTAATACTAAATTTTCGATCCAAAAGTTTATATACAGGTTCCATTGCAAGTAAAATAGCTTCTTGTATTGGCGTCTTCACTTCTGACTCAGGAACAGCTAAAGTAATTTCTAGTTGATTTATATATTTAGGAGTTCTCAAAACTGAAAAAAGAAAAAACAATTTAATCGTCTGAAAATCATCATATGTGAATTCTATATAGTCACTCGCATGTCTTATCTTTTCTTTTATATTAGCAAATGGTGTTTCAATATATGTTGAAAGATAGTGCTCTGCATCATTAGAATAGTAATCCTTTTCTGTACCTATCTTTTTTGTATTTTCAGTCACAATGTCTCGACTTTGGCATATGTAAACATCACATACCTCTGTTTTATTTTGATAACCATTATATAAAATTTCTTTTCTGTATGAAAATGGTTTTAGTAAAAACTTTGGAAGATGTTTATGTGAATTCATGTTACAGCACCTTCCTTACTGTGTCAGGACTGTAGGTTGCAAAAATTTGCTCGAAGTTAGTGGCAACACTATCGTTTGCCAGCGAGCTGTCACGCATTACGAAATAGTATGGCTGCTTTTGTGCGATTGCTTTAATTGTTTCATCATTGACGTCTTTGTCAAAGCAGGCAATCAAGAAGCCGTCCGCTACATCAAAGACCTTTTTGCCGGCAATGGTAGTTTCTTCAATTTTGCTGGAAAGAGTAACTCCCAAATCCAGCATCACCTGGAACAGCAGATCCTCCGGGGTTCTGTCCTCTTTGATGTTGTCTGCCATCATATCCAGCAGGTTCCTGTCAAAATCGGAAGGGCTGTAGTAGACATCCTTCATGTTGGAGGTGTCGCATTTGAGAACACGGAAGCCAACATCGAGGTTCTGTGCAGTAAGTCCGGCCTCTTCCTTGATTTTTGCACCTGCACGGCGAATACGCTCTTTACCCATATCACAAATAGTTGCAAAAGTTTTATTCCCCTCACATATTTCTGAAACTTGTACAAGAATGAATTTCCTATTTCCATTATCTTCTGCATTTAATTGCATTACTGCATCACCTGTTGTTCCTGACCCCGAAAAGAAATCCATTACCAGCGAATCAGTTTTGCTACCAATTTGCAACAAATATTTTATCAGCAAGGAAGGTTTAGGTGTACTAAAGAGGTCTGTTACAGGAGCATCAGGAAATAACTTTTTTAGTTCATATTTTGCACCTCGTGTATGTCCTGTAGTTTCCAGTTCATTAAACAATGTTGAAGGTGGAAGTCCTTCCATATCTGCAAGATATGTGCGTCGAATCAAGCGAGTTTCATCTTCAGAAAAACGTAATTCCCCAGTTTTTAGCTTTTCATTTATGGTCTCTCTGGACCATCTCCAGCCATTTGCAGGATGTTTGATGATTTTTCCGCTTGGTGTTGTGATATCAAACTGCAGATTAGGTCTTAGTCCAGGATTATTAACAGGATTTCCATCAAACCACGGACCACGAGGGTCATTATCTGGATTTTTAAAATGAGCTCTCTTTGAAGGATCATTTAAGAAATTAGGCTTCCAATCAGGTCTCTTTGCATATACCAAAATGGTATTGTAATCTTCCGAAAAGGTTAATGCATTATTATTGCTATTATCGCTTGAGCGCCATGCAATTTCTGCAATATAACATTGTACACCAAAAATCAAGTCACATAACTGTTTTAAATTTGCATGTTCATTATGATCAATAGCAATAAAAATTACACCTTTTTCACTCAATAAATCCTTCGACAATCTTAATCTTGGATAAATCATATTCAGCCAATCTGTATGGAGACGACCATTACTTTCCGTGTTCAGCACAAGTCGGTTTCCCTCATCATCAAACTGTCCACTATTTGTAAGATATTCCTCCATACTTTGAGCAAAGTTATCCTCATACACGAAATCATTTCCTGTATTGTAGGGTGGATCAATAAAAATTATATCGACTTTACCTAAATAGGTTTCTTGAAGTAACTTCAGCACTTCCAGATTATCGCCTTCGATATATAGGTTTTCGGTGGTATCAAAGTCCACGCTTTCCTCCCGGCAAGGGCGGAGGGTTTTGTTGATTGGTGCATTGGCAAGAAGAACGGACTTCTTCTTGTCCGGCCAAGTGAACTGGTAGCGTTCCTCTTTGCCATCCACTACTGTGCAAGAAATTTCCTGCATCAACACATCCTTATCAATGGCACGAACCACTTCGCCGTTTTCGTTGATTGTTTCCGTCACAGCATTTGGAAACAACGCTGCCAGCTTCTTGAAATTCTCATCCGCCTTGTTGGGCGTGTGCATTTTCAGTTTATCCATTGTTTTCGTCCTCCGTATCTTCGGGTGTAAATAATTCCTTCAATTCTGCGGCTATTTCTTCGGGAGTCATTGAAGCCGTAGTCATAGCCTTGCGGTCTGCTATGATAGGGCTGTACTCAACAACCTGCTTTTTCGTCAGGTTGTGCCATATTGGAAGAATGGTTTTTCCATTGACAGTTTCGACTTGGAAAAGTCCATTCAGCTCCGCTTTTGTCCAGTATTTATGTTCGGCAATGTAGTTAGGCGAGAGAATAACGACACCATATCTTGATTTTGCCAGTCCTCTGTCAATTTTCTCACGCATCGAGTCGCCCCATTTGAGCTTGTCCGTGTCATATCATACTTTAAGTCCCTGATTTCGCAACACTTCTACAAACTCGTCAACAAATGATTCTTTATCCTCGTATGCGTGGGAGACGAACACATCATATTCTTCATCGGCTGCTATTGGGGTAGTAGTTGTTGTAACTACCGGCTGCAAAAGCTGCTGCTGAAGTTCTTTTATCCGAGCTTCATAGGATGCCTGAATCTGTTGGTTAGCTTTATCCTGTTTCTTTTGCTCGTTTTGCTGCTCCTTTTGGAGTCTCAAATAAGCTTCAGTACGCTTCTTTCGTTTTTCGGCAATCTTATTTCCGAGATCAGCACTATCCTGATTCTTTTTTGCTTGATCAGATTCGAGATCAGCAATCTGCCGCATTTTACTGTTAAGTGTGGATGCGGAAGTATGACTGTTTATGCTTTTCTTCAAGCTGTTAATTTTGCCTTGGAGATTAGCTACTTCTCTGTCCTTTGCTGCCTTTTTCTTTTCAAGATCAGCAATTTCCTTATCAAGGCTATTTACTGTCCGTTGATATTGCTCACTTGACATATCAAAAACTCCCTTCTTCTATCTCAATTCATCTTTGAACTTTTTTATCTTCTGAGCCAGCTCAAACTTTTTCTTCGGCTGTTTTTCAGACCGTGCCTGCTTTTCCAGCTTGGCAATCTCCTTTTCGATTTTCTGTCGGTGCTCATCGGCAGCAATCTGTTCGTCCAGGGTGTTTCCTTGATCTACTGTGATACCGCCAATCTGAATGATGATGTTTTCCCAAACGGCATCCAGATTCAACCCCTTTAGTTCAACAGACAGTTCTTCTTTTCGTTTCCATTCTGTCTGCATCAGCTTGGTGTGGTATGTAACAAGTTTTGCCTCATCGCCACATTCCAGCACCAACAGCATATTCTGAGGAATCAGCTTCGATATTGTGATAATCGTCTTATCATCAAAATCCTTCTTTTTCAGTGCGACCAAAAGAACAAAAAATGATTTAACCTGTTCCCCTACTGCAATATGTACCTTGTCTGCGGATACTTCATTGACAATCGTAATTTTTGAAATATCAGCATCGATCTTTGCTTTCTCTGCTGTGTTCATCTGGAACTTTGCATAGATAGCATTCTTGGGAAGCTGCTTATTGAGCTCTGTTGACTTTGGTAAGCCAAGCATTGTATCCCCTCCATTATATCATTATATTCGCACAATTTCATAGGGGACACCCTGTAATTTTGCACATTCTATCATGTTTTTTGTTCCCGGAGATTCTCCATCCCAGAAAACAATAATTGCATCTGCAGATTTTGCCATTTCCATGTTTCGTTTTGGTCCAGCTGCACTCCCAAAATGTCCCCAATCAGCAGGATATTGTTCCATTCTGAAACCTTTTTCTCGGGCATATTGTTCTCCCAAATAGTCTGCACCTTTTGCTGCTCCGCTCAAAATGACCACGCTCTTTGTACAGCCTTTGAGATAATGATCTAGTGTTCGAGACAGAAACTGGTAGTCATCAAAGGTTCTGCTTCCCGCTACAACCAACCTGTATTCCTGCGTGGAGTCTGCTTTCTTTGGTCTATCCTTAACCACCAAAAAGCAAATTAATTCAAAGTCATCAAGCCCCTTGATTTCGTTGCCCAGAAAGCTCATCTGGTCTCCTCCCAGAAAGCTGTCAATATCGCTTTCTTCTTTCACCTCAATAATAGAGGCGATTACATCACCCAATAATTTCGAGTAAAAGGACATGTTCTTTCCATCCCGTGTCTCTTTATTAAACTGGTGATATACCTCTGGTATAGGATCTTTCTGCCCTTTACAAAGAAGCCTCATTTTATCCAGCATTTCCTTTGGTGAAAGATGGTCACAAATAACTTGCCCATCATTTCGGATATAGACCATATAGAATGGATGCAGCCTATTTTGATGGTCTATGTTCACACTTTCAGAACGATTCTTCAGAATATAGATTACCCCTGCTGGTGTATCATTTGAAGATGGTACAACTGCATGTAAACCATACGGCGTCTGATCAAGATCGGGATGCATCTTAATATATTCCAACAGGTCCAGTCTGAACTCATTCAGTCCCAAATCCATGATAGAAATACCGGTAGACATATCCTCAATATCTACTACTTCTTCCTGTAAACGTTTAAGCTGTACTTTTCGGTATTCCAGATCTGTTTTCTCTTCCTCGCTTAAAATATTATCATCACCTGTTGCGGTCATATCAACAATTTTCATGCGAGTTTCTACTTTTGCCTTCAAGTCGATATATTCATCTAAGGTAACATCCGGCCAAAAGTTTACCAGTTGAATAAACTGATTCTTACTTCCGATACGGTCAATACGTCCAAATCTTTGTATAATACGAACTGGATTCCAATGAATATCATAGTTGATTAAATAGTCACAGTCCTGAAGATTTTGACCTTCCGAAATGCAGTCTGTTGCAATTAAAATGTCAATATCGTTTTTGTCGTTCGGCAACAAAAGTTTTTTATCCTTAGAAATTGGAGAAAAACAAGTCAATACTGTATTCAAGTCACATCTCAATTTTGGTACTGTACTTTTTCCATCTACAGAACCTGTTATCATTGCTGTATTAAGATGGAACTCTCTTTTAACAAATTCACTTACATGCTCATACAGATAATTTGCAGTATCTGCAAAAGCAGTGAAAATAATAATTTTTTTGTTTTCTCCATTGATCGGATTTTCTATTTTATTTTTTATTACATCAAATAATTTCTGCAATTTACAGTCATATCCCGGTGTAATGTCTTCAACCATCAATATCAGAAGTTCCAAAATTTCTCTATCTTTTACTAAGCTATCTCGCCATGACTTATAGTCCATATCTCCGATTTCAATTTTTACTTTTCTGCCGAAGGTAAATAATTCATCATTATCCTGATCTTCCGTATCAAACTCATTTAAGTTTGAAATATCCGTAAGTTCCAAAATACTTGAGCTATGTTTATCATAGGTATCAATTCGATAAATCGTATCATTTATTAAATCGAAGATTCTTTTTAAGGTTAATCGGAAAGAATATACCGAACTTTCCATACGCTTCATCAAGTTAATTGCCATTAATCGACGAATACCCAACTCACGGTTGGCTTGGGTAAAACCAATATTAACCTTATTATCACCATAAAGGATAGCATATTTTTCTATCGCACTAGCTTGAATAAAAGAACTAGGACGATAAATATCTAAGTTCAGAAGATTTAACTGCTGGAAAATTTCATTGTAATTAATTGCTTCCTTAAGACTTGTCAATTTGGGTCTCAAAGAAATTGGTTTTAACCTTGTTGGAAATGTTCCTATATCTGCAGTATCATAGTATTTCTGGATATGCTTACGAGAACGGGCAATCGTTACAGAGTCCAACACCTCGAAAAAGTCAAAATCCAACATTTTTAAAAGGTTTTGAGTTGTTCTCTGCTCTGGTACCCATTTGCTCCATGTATTGAACGCTCTCTGAGCATTTTTAAATATATCGTCAATGCTGTGAGATGTATTCAGCTTATTATCTATAGTATCGCTATTTCCTTCATACGCTAATGCCAACTGATTTTTTAAATCGTTGAAACGATTGTTGACCGGAGTTGCTGAAAGCATTAAAACTTTTGTTTTGATCCCTTTACGGATAACCTTATTGAGAAGTTTCAGATAACGATTTTCTTTTTCATTTTCTTCACCAGTAACTTTTCCACCATTACGAAAATTATGCGATTCATCAATTACAACTAAATCATAATTACTCCAGTTTAATCGTCCCAAATCTATTCCATTAGATTTTCCTTGCACACGATTTAAATCTGTATGGTAAAGTACATCGTAGCGCAGTCTATCTGCTGCTATTGGATTATTTAAATAATTCTCCTTATATGTATTCCAGTTATCACTTAATTTTTTAGGACACAGCACAAGCACAGACTTATTTCTGTTTTCGTAATACTTGATTACTGCTAAAGCTGTAAATGTCTTACCTAAACCCACACTGTCTGCTAAAATACATCCATTGTATTTTTCAAGTTTACTAATAATAGCAAGAACTGCATCTCTTTGAAAATTATAAAGCATAGACCATATCTTGCTTTCCTTGAATCCAGTTGCTTCATTTGGCAAAATATCTTCTGATATATCTTCTAAAAATTCATTAAAGATATTATACAAAGTAATAAAATATATAAAATCTGGTGAATTTTCATTATATGCTGCCGTAATATTTTCAATAACTTCATCGGTTACATCCTGCAATTTTGTCTGATCATTCCACAAATGATCAAACAGCTCTATATATGCTGTAGAAAATGGATTCTCTGTTTTTTGAACCATATTATATGCATTGTTACCACGTTCACAGCCCAAGTCTACTGTTGTAAAACCATTAATGGGCATATAGTTTTTATCATCCAAATTGATAAAGCCCATCATATTTTCATTGGTCACATTAGATTTGAATACTACTTTTTTTCTGATCCATTCAGCACATTCTTTTGCTATTGCCTTTTGTGTCAGCTCATTCCTGAGTTTGACTTCAAACTCAGTTCCATATAAACTACGTTCCCTATTTAATCTTGGAATATAGAACTCTCTTTTTTCTTTTTTAGCTTTTTCTGTCGTGAAAGTAGGAGATGTAAAAATAAAACGTAATTTATCTATTCCTTGTAACTCATTCTTTAATTCCTGAAAAGCATAGATAGAAAAGCAAGCTGCTGCAATAGAGAGCTTGCTTCCCTGTTTTATTTCTTCCGATAAATCATCACGCAACGTTTTCGTTACATTATTAATTAGCTCCATATTTCCTTCATCCTAAACGTATTTATATTTTCAAGCATATCAAATTTATCTTCTAAAGGGTATACTATGACTATCTACACTATATCACAAATTATTCACTTGCTCAACATTATTTTTATATATAATGCAATAATACAGAAAAAGGGTATAGTGAAAAAATCTTCTTTCCACTATACCCTTTTTATTTTCCTATATTCGCTTTTTAATTCCAAAATCACATAAGACTTGAATATTTGTCATATTCCAACTAAAAATATGATAAAATGTGCTTTTATGAAAAACAACAATCAATCCACATTGAAAAAGAAGATTGCTACTGGGCACAGTTCTGCGCAGCTGTTCTCGGAACTTTTTCTTTATAAACTGTGTCCACTCTATTGACTATAGTACACTAACGACAAACACCATATTCCCGATTAATGATATCCCGTAATGCATCCTCATGTTGCTGATTTACAAGTTTGGGAATACTTTTTTCATCAAAAAATTTTAACTCTAAAGTCTCATCATTACTTTCAATGAGATTTCCACCCACTATCTCTAGATCAAAAAAAATAGAAATAACTTGGGCTTTGTCTCCATTTGGATATTCATCAAAATACCCAGTATACACACCAATCATTTTTTTTGGAAAAACATCAAGTCCAGTTTCTTCTTTGATTTCCCTAATAGCTGTCTCTTGAGCGCTCTCTCCAATTTCGATAGCACCTCCAGGAAATCCCCACACGTTTTTATCTTTTCTTTTCTGCAAAAGAATTTCTCCATTATCGTTTCTAATACACCCACCTGCGAAATTCAAAATGATAGGCTCCTGACCCACTTTACTTCTTATCCATTTGATATAGTTTTTTCCATAATAAAATTTCTCCCTTTTTCCCGTTTAATATCATATTATTTACACTATATCATAAATTATCCACCTTCTCAATATTATTTCCATTGTTACATTAAATGAAATTGCTTCATCTTTGTGACATCAAACTAGACTTCTCTCAATACTAAGTATAAAGATTCGGATTTCGTTCACACATAGCCCAGAAATGCTATAAATTAAAATTATCCTCATGCTTATATCTTACTCATTCCAGATAAACTCATCTTGTCCATCCACCATAAAGCTAATGCAATTGTAGGTAAATTACAAAATCTTTTTTTATATTTTCTTTTTAATTACCATACTCTCACACGATATTTGAATGTTTATGGAAAACATGATATATTCTGATTAAACAATTCCATGTAAGGTGTTTCTATGAAAAATAAAAAACAAACGCTATACGTTCAAAAAGTAAAAGAGCATATCATACAAGCTCTTCCTCCTGAACAACTCGGGGGCTTATATCACGGTATATCCTACCCACATATCTGTAGGGAACTGAGATTTAATTTTATTGATGGTCAACCTCCTGCCAGATGTGACCTAAAAGGTGAGCTTTGTAACAACAGACCACTTCCCTATCATCAATACGCCTGTCATTTAAATTCCTCTCAGGTTTTATGTATCAGCTTTTTCAAAAAGTTCTTTGAAGAAGCCTCCTATGAGAATTTATTGCTTTCTATTCTGCGCACTGCCGGATTATCTATCCCAGAAAATGTTTGTATCGTAAATGCCTGTTTTGAATATGAACCATCACCAAAAGAACGAACAAACTTTGACTTCTATCTTGAATTGTCTGATGGCAGGCATATTTCCTTTGAAATAAAGTACACAGAAACTGAATTTGGCAGTATCCGTCCCTGTCCACAGGACAAAGAAAAGTATGGACACAAGTGGCAGGAGTGCTACCTTCCTCTAACACAAACTTGTCCTTACTTTAAAGAATCTTCCATCTGCAGTCATCACTTCCAATGTGTCCAGTTTGGCAAGTTCAATCTTACCTGCCCAGAACATCAGAATTGTTCAATTTTTGAATTTTATTCTCACTACCAAATTTCAAGAAATATTGTATTTGCCAAAAACCCAGAAGACATTGTCGTATTCCTGACACCGAGAGAAAATCACTCACTTGATCACGAACGTCAATACATCGATCTATTTGCCACAAAACATAACACTATAAATATTCTTAACCTTTACTGGGAAGATTTGCTGGAAAGAACATTGTCTGCAACACAGTCCTGCCCCAAGCTATTCGATTACTTTCAACAGCTCAAGAAAAAGTATTTTTTATATAACGATCATATTGAACACTAATTGTTTATAGCAACTTAGTTATCTAATTTCTGAATAATCCATAAAAAAAATGAGGGAGAAAGCATGTTCTTTCTCCCTCATTTTTTATCACACCTCAGGACTTAAATATTCTCTCTCTAAATATTTAGCAACACCATCATTATCGTTGCTCTCAATAATAATATCTGCTAAGGATTTTAATTCTCTATTTGCATTGTTTACTGCTACCTTTATGCCTGCCTTTTCAAACATTTCTTTATCATTCGCCTGATCTCCAAAAACAGTAATATTATCTAAATCAACACCTAGATATTCGCTAACATATTCAAGCATTTTTCCTTTATTTGCATCTTTATTTGAAACCTCTAAGGTATAATATCCTTCATTGTAAATATCCTTGATTATTTTAATAGAAATTTCGTCCTGGTATTTCTTTTTAAGAATTTGCTCTAAACTTCTAATTTCCTCGAGCGGATACAAAAAACTGATCGTGATAAATTCATCTAATTGATATTCATTTGAGATAATCTTGTTTAATCTTTTATCATTCCGATTTCTACGTTCTTCAATAAAACGAACATGAGCTATATTCTCTTCATTTTCATACAATAATTTTTCTTCCCCTAAAGCTGTCTTTCCAAAAACAAACGGTTTCAATTTTAATTTCTTGGCAATATCCATCACTTCATTAAAAATAGAATGTTCTAATAAATTTTTACGAAGAACTTCTCCTATCTTCGCATCAATAACATAAACCCCATTATATGTGATACAAGGCAACTGAAAATTCACTTGATTCAATAACTTTGATGTTGTGTAGAAGCTTCTTGCCGTCGAGTAGGTTATCATTAAGTTGCTTTGAATTAATCTGTTGAGAGTATCTATTGTGTAGCTGCTTAATTTAATCTGAGAATTTAATAACGTCCCATCCAAGTCTGTGACATACAATTTTTTCATTCTATCTTTGACCTCCTCACAGAGCAAAATTTGCTTAAGGCGGCAGCCATAAAAATTGGGCTGCCGCCTTATCAACAGAATAACTCTGGTATATCTGGATGTCAAGAATGATGGAACTATTCGCTTTCTTTTAAGAATATCTTCCTTCAATTCTGCAAAGCTGATTCTCCTTTTTCCCCCTCCAAATAACGATAGAGGGTAGACTTCTTTACCCCTGTCAGCTGCTCTATCTCCTTAATAGAGTACTGGCCTGTATGGTAGATTCCAATGGCTTTTCGGATGGTGTCCTCCGGCACCTTGGGTCTGCCTCCCAGATGTCCTCTTGCCCTAGCAGAGTTTAAACCTTCCCTCGTCCGGTCAGCGATAACATCCCGTTCAAACTGTGCTATGGCACTCATCAGGGTAAACAATAACCTTCCTGTGCTGGAACTGGTGTCGATCCTCTCCTTCAGGGAGATCAGATGAACTCCCTTCTTCTCAAAAAGCTCGGTCAGCTCCAATAAGTCTCTGGTGCTTCTTCCCAGTCGGGAGAGGGATTCCACCATCACAGTATCCCCTTCTGTAAGGCTCTCCAGCATCTTCCTAAGCTCTGGCCTGTCCTTTCTCGTACCAGTCATCTTCTCATTATATAGCCTGTCTACGCCGTACCCTGTCAGGGCATCAATCTGTCTGTCCAGATTCTGCTGCTCGGTGGATACTCTGGCATAACCATAGGTCTGATTGCTCATCCTGTCCCCTTCCTTCTTCCCAAAAACGATCGTTTCTCAGAATAATGTACGAAGTCCCAAAACCTGCATGATGCACGGGTTTTGGGACTTTTTTCTTTCCAATTACTTGTTCCAAAATCAAGGTCTATTTACCCTTCCCTTTTTGGGACTTTCTGATCTTTCTTTCCATCTCGGGCAGGAACATTCCAAAACACTCCCTGCCTTTGGCTACTACGATCTCCTCGTCCTGCTGCTCACATTCCTCCAGCTCCACCCGATAGTCCCAGCAGTTGCTCCCACACCCAGTGCAGGTTTCATCCAGACCATCCTCCAGTGTTGCCAGCTGAAGCAAGCCGCAGACCAGACATTTTGCTGTGATTACAACCTGATATGCTTCCAGATCATACTCCTCAAGCAATGCTGCCTGTTCTTCTCTTCCTGTCTCTTTCAAATACTCTATTAACCATCTGAGTTTTTCATCCATACTCTTACCCATTACGCACCTCTGAGCATATCTTCCTCAACCAGAATGCTTTCGATCTCTTCCTCATCCAAACCTTCTTCCCACAGTTCCAACAGCTCCTCGGTGGGAAAGTGGATCAGCTTAGCATACTCAAGCAGCTCCTTAAAATACTCACTCTGCTCTCTGGTATATACCTCTGGTTCATAATAATATCTTCGGTACAGCATGGAATAATAGGACAGATCATCTTCCTTCATCTCAAACTGGTTTACCTCAATATTCCCCTTTGGGCTGATCTTCCAGATGGTTCCTGCTTTTGGTTCTTCTGCTTCTGGGTATGTATCGATTCCTGCCTTCCTCATCGCTCTCTCTGCGATCTCCTTGGTGGAAGCATACAGGATAAACCCTTCCTCTTTAAAATGGTAGATGGCTAACGGATTGTTTCCCCTGATTAAATAGAGATTGTTCTCATCATCCAGAACACTGAAATTGAACATATTAAACCCATCTCCAATAATATTGCCTAACTGCTGCATGGACTCCATATTGCATTTCTTTGACTGTTCCAGCAGCTGTACTGCAACATAACTGTCGGTTTCCACCTTGCTCTGTGGTAAATGGTACTCTTTTTTCAGTTCCATATCGTCATAGATAATACCATTGTGTGCCAGAGCAAAGCTGTTTTCCTTACAATGTCCCATGAATGGATGATTGTTTCTATTATTGTGGTAATTTCCCTGTGTGGTCAGTCTTGTATGACCCATCACTACTTTTACATCTCTTGGCATGTGCACCTGATACTCATGTGCCGCCTTGCTGCTTTTCTTGATAATGATTCTTCCATTATGATACCACGCATAACCGGTGGCATCGGTGCCTCTTTGCTCTCCTTCAATAGCAAGAGCCCGAATGATTCTTTTCCTTTGTTGGTAGGATAACCCACCTTTATAATCGATCAACCCAAACAAGCAACACATTAAAGCTCCTCCTCTCCTGTAACTGGCTCATTCACATAGAGAGAACGCTCCTTCAAATACTGTACTAACTCTGCATTGTTCGATACCCTCTTGACAAATTCAAGCCAGGACAGATCCTGCATTTCTTTTTCGGTCAGATGAGCACAAACAGTACAGATCTCATTGACCAGCTCCAGTGTTGCAATTAAGGTATTATACTTTAAGGTACCACGGAAGATTCTAAACTCAATCGTCTCCTTGTTCTCCAGATTCAGACTGACATATCTTCCATAATAACCCTTCTTGGCTTTTTGCAGAATATCACTGCCCTGCTTCTCCAATCCATAACGTCTTGCCCAACGTTCCAGCTGTCCTTCGGTTCTTCGGCTAAAGCAGATCATCTCTCTCCAGAACTTCTCCAAAAAGAACAGGATGTTTGCAACGGTGGCTTCTACCTCGATTTCACCAAACCCCAGACTTTCCCTGTTAACATGTACATGAAGTCCGCAGGTATCGGTCATATGACTTCTGTATCCCTGTTCCACTACCAGATGGCATACTTCTTTCCATGGCATATTCTCCCTATGATACCTGAGTGTCATAGGATGGGTGACGATCTCAAAGCCTTCATTCAAGCTTCCATCATGTTTGATATAGATTTGCTCCTCCTGCTCATTAGCAAACTCCAGAACCTCTTTTGCATCCTCCTGTGGGGATGAACTATGATACTCATCACGATCTACCTCCAGCTCTACCCCCATATAGCGGAGTCCCTTCCCATAAAAGACCGGTTCCGGTTTATAGCTATAGTCATGGATGATTTCTTTCTCCTGTTCCTTCTCGTAACACTCATCACAGTAAGGCCCGAACTCATCAATATATCTTGCCTCGCTCTCTGTCAGAACTCTGCCACAGCGGAAACAACTGAGATACTCTCCATTATAATAACATTCTTCACACAGCGGAGTATCTTCATCCCCATCATTATGATCCTCCCAAAAACGCTCTCCACATCTGGTACAGACAAAGCTGTCTCTCTCCATACAGTCCCTGCATACCAGATCCCCTTCCACATCATACAGTGTATCTGTCGGATGTCCACATCTGCTGCAATATACTACTTCCTCTTTCATAATAACCCCGTCCTTAATACTCTTCCGCCAGCATCATCGTGCTGTGGTCTCCATCATCGATCACAAAGATCTTTCCTATATAGGTACTGGCACCCTTTGCTACAAAAGTCTCCTCATATGGGGGCACTTCCTGACGATGCTTTACAAACTGACTGCTCTTCTCCACTGTCAGTTCAAACACCTGAAGATAGTCCTTCTGTACTTTCATGTTCTGAATTGCTCTCCACAAAATAAGCTGCAGCCTCGGGTCAACGTAGTTCTGTACCCCTCGGGTAATATACTTATCGTTATCAAACATCCTGATATAACAAGAAGAGGGTATTTCTACCCTCTTCTTTCTCCCTTTCTAATTAGCTTATCTCTCAAGTACTCTTTCGATATGAGATACAAGTTCTTTATCTTTTTCTGTTTTCAAAAGATTTTTGGAAATACCCAGCTCTTTGATGCCTTTCATTTCTTTCAGGACAGAAAGATCCTCTACCCAGGTATCATCAAACTGGAACAGCTCCAGCTCCTTCATTTCCTGAATAAAGGAAATATCGGTTACCGGATTGCTGCTGATGGAAAGGTACTTCATATCCTTATGACCTGCAAGAGGACTCATGTCCTCAATCATATTGTTGCTCAGTTCCAGTACGGTAAGGGACATCTTTTCCAGCTCGCTGATGTCAAAGAGGCTGTTGCCCTGCAGGCTCAGTTCGCGAATCGACTTTATCTGAGAAACCTTCTGCAGATCCACTACACCCTGCTGATTTCCAATATCCAGACGTTTGAGCTTCAGGAACTGATCTGCACTCAGACAAATCTTATCAAAGCGTTTGGTCTTCAGGTATTCCAGATTCGGGAAGACAACCTCTGTTTCGGCTTTGTTCTCAATATGGTCAGCTTCCAGATAGCGAAGGTTTACGCAGTCCTTCAAGTCCTCCGGACGGGTCAGATGATTGACAAACAGGTAGGTGAGTCTTTCCTTTGTTTCTTTTGGTACCAGAGAAATGCTCTCTTCCTCAAAAGCTGTATCAATCAGGGTAAGTGAGTTGAGATTCGGGAATCTCTTCAGCTGCTCCAGACTGTTTTTGGATACTCCAGTCAGATACAAACTCTCCAGAGTATCCGATACCTTGTGCAGATAATTCTTCTTGTCATTACGCATACTATAGTGTGAAATTTTCAAAAAGCGAAGATTGCGGAAGGTACCGATGTCAAACAGGCTATCATCTCTTAAAGGAGTGGATTCACACTTCATCCCCCCGTCCATACCACGGTAGTACATGGTGATTCTACCCATGTCAATTTCCAGACCTTCTACCCGATCGGACTCCTCCTGAAGGTATGCACGGTGCTTTCCTGCCACCTTCCTGAGTGTATCTCTCATTTCGTTATTTCTATAACCTACCAGCATTTCTCATTTCCTTTCTTACTTAAAATCTCTTGCCTCTTATCTTGGATTCTTCCTATATTTCCTACATAATGGAATCTCCTCCCTTTGCTGTGATTTCATTTTCAGTAAAGGGAGGGAATCCTCTGAACTTTAGAGATTTTTTCCAGTTTTTATGAAAGGAAATCTGCACTCCGCTTATGGGAAATCTCAAAACGCCTAATATGCCTTACATCCATGCTTCTCCAGAAGCTGATGATAGATGATTTCTTTCTCTTTATTGAGGTTAATCCGCTTATTTGAATAGTCAATCACGAACAGTCCGGTTTTTTCCAGAGCATTAAAAATGCCGTAGCGGTAACTTTTCACGCTCTCCGACTTGATGGATGCAAATTCCTGCATAATCTTTCCGCTGTCCTCCTGCATTTTCTGGTTGTGTGCTGATTTTCCAATCTTCTTCTCTGCAAGATGCAGCCATTCCAGAGTGCGTACTCTGTCATTGATCTGACCGCAGCTGTACATCGTCATCAGGTAGACCATGAACTCGTCAAAGGTAATTCCGTTTGGCTTCATTCCGTTTCGTTCATCTCTTTGATTCACCTGTTCGATCACAGCAATGGTAGCCATCATAGGACGGATATTGTATCCCTTCCACTCCGGATCATAGACATCTTCTCTCGTCCGAGGATACTTCCAGTCGGTCAATGCCTGAATCATCATCTCCTCATCGGTGATTTTACCTTCCAGCAGCTGATGACCCCGTTCGGTGATAATCAGCTTCTTGTGATCTTCAAAATCGATCTTCACCAGTCCCAGTTTAAGCAGAGGCTGCATATAAGCATGTACCGGATATCTGCCGTCTGGATAAATATTGTCTACCAGTTCCTTGATTTGCTCCTCTGTCGCATCACCGCTTTTCAAAAGGGTTCTCTGTTCTTCGGAAAGATGGTTAAGCTCCGGAGCTGTCACACGTCTTTGAACAAGGTTCCGAAAATATCTGCCCCTTGTTTCCTGATTCCATTCTGCTCCATCCACAGAACAGAGGCACTCCAGCATATCTACCACACAATCCATATTCTTCATACTGCTCACCAAAATCCAGCATCTCTTCAAAAGCAAAGTATCCATACTTTATTCCTCCTTAATAATATTTTTATTTGAGATGGAATCTTACTTTTGATTTTCCTATCTCTACTTTAGGTAAGGAGGAATCTTCTGAAAGCATGGCACAATTTTTCCAAAAGAATCACAAAAAAATAAGGCTTCCATGATGGAAGCCTTTGGTCATTCTGAAAAAGATTTCTCACTTTTGTCGATTCTTTAGACGAAAGCATTTGACACGTGTCTTTTCGTGGGTTAGAATAGGTGCAGAGTGTGTGTTTACAAAGGAGAGAACAACATGAAAAACAGAAGAATTTTGTGCATGACTGCACTGATGTTAGCAATGCTGCTGGCAATGTGCGGATGCAAACAGGCAGAAGCCAAAGAAACCAGCACCCAGCCTGTAGAACAGGTTGAAGAAACAGAAGAAACTACCGAAGAACCAACCATTGGAGAATCCACCGAGGAAGAACTGAAAGCAGAAGCCGAGGCAAAAGCGAAAGCTGAAGCAGAAGCCGCAGCTAAAGCTGAGGTTGAGAAGAAAGCTGCCGAAGAAGCAGCCAAAGCCGAAGCTGAAAAGAAAGCTGCCGAAGAAGCCGCAGCTAAAGCAGAAGCCGAGAAGAAAGCCGCAGAGGAAGCAGCCGCTAAAGCAGAAGCTGAGAGAAAAGCAGCTGAAGAAGCCGCTAAGAAAGAGCAGGAGACCCAGCAGTCTCAGTCCAAACCAGACTCCTCTCAGTCTCAGACTTCTACTCCTGAATCTAAACCTGCTGAATCCAAGCCAGACACTAACACCTCTTCCAGCTCCGGCGGCTATGCTGTAAACTCCTATGGCAATCCAAGTAACGACATTATTGTTGCTGGTTTAGTGGATACTATTAACCCATCCGACCCGCAATTAGTTGATATCTTAGGACCTACAAGAACTGACTATAGAGGCTCTACGCCTATCCCGAATCCATTTGCAAAAGTCGATCCTGTCAGTCCTTTCAGAGGCATGAAGAATCCACCAGCCGATTGGCCAAACCCAACTGCAAACATGCCAGAGCCATCAGGTGAATATAAATGGGATTCTGAGACCGGTTGCTGGAGATACTATAATGGTAATGGTGAAGCAACCAAGTATTATTTAAGTCTTTATGGTGTGAAGACTGTAAGATCTAGTGAGGCTAAATCTAGAGACGGTGCTGATTATTACAGTTACGGTCCAGACGGTCGTGGCGTTTATTAACTAGTTTAGCATACAAAAAGGGCTCCCTTCGGGGAGCCTTTTTCTTGTCCTTTTACCTATGGTGTAAATAAAGTAAAAAGGAGTTCCCGGGGGAACTCCTTTTTTACCCTCATCTATATTACATCTGTACAAGCTCTGCAAGTTCTCCCATATCCCCTTCCCTGAGCCAGCGGTCAAAGCCTTCCATCGGGATGAGATAATCCTTACCAATTTTCAGTACCGGAAATCTCTTGCTTTTAATAAGCTCGTATGTCTGGTTTTTGCCGATTCCCAACATCTCTTTAATTTCTTTTACTTTATAGCATCTGCGTGTCATAATGATTCCTCGCTTTCTTTGCAACAAGTTAAATTTGTTTATCATTGAAAGAAAGGAATCTTTCTACCTATCAACAGGACATAAAAATTCCTATTTTTTCCTTATGTAAATCTTGTTTTTTCCTCATGATTTTGGAACAACACCTTGGATATTGTACCTTTCATATTTCATTCCCAAACATGAGAAACTATTCTCAAAATTTCTCTTCACGAGGCTTTCATTTTTTCTATTTTGTGATACACTAAAAGTAGCAAAATCTTTTTCTATCTGCTATGAAAACGTAAAGGAGAGCTCTAATATGGATTCTGAAAGAACTTTTTGGAGTAAAAAACTAAACGAAATACGAAACAAAAAACATCTTACCCAACAGCAGCTTGCTGACTCTTTGGGGATATCTACAAAAACTCTCTCCCGCTATGAACACACCGGAAATTTACGTCCCTCTATCAAGGAGAAACTTGAAGAAATGTTTCCTGATGAACTTTCTGATAAACAGCAATACATCCTCAATGACAGTCAATTGTTCGACACTTTTTATAATAGATTGCATGAAATTTTTTACCCTGATCAGACATCTTCGTCTACATATACCCCGGAAACAATCTTTTTGCAGGTAGTCTCTCTCTATTTTTCTAGTCGGGATTGGAAAAATAATGAGGATATTTTCTATGATGAAAATATCCTCGCTGGTTTTTGCGTGACTCTTTTTAAAACTGACATGAATACAATACTGTCTGCCATTTTTCCTTTCACTGCTAATAAAGCATCAAAAAAGTATAATAAAATCTCCATAGCATCTTACGATAAAAGAACACTGCATTGCTTGCAAAACGCTGTATTCCTTCTAACAAACAGCTTCTATTTTCAATATCGCAGGATTCAACTAAAAAATTCTCTCAATACAAACTTTGATTATTACGAGAATTCTACTCCACACTACTCTCCTGATATTCCTTCTATCCTTTACCATCTCCGAAACATAAATCGATATTCTCTCGATGATGTTTCTGCGATGATACAGTCCTTCCGTAACGATTTGATTAATAGGATTAAGGAGCTTTCCAATCAGAAGCAAACTTGGGAAGTTCAAAGTGAAAAAGAACAATTAGAATACATACTTTCCAGCCTAAAAACCAGTTCCCAAAGTCTCAAAAGCTATGAAACTGGAAAGACATCTCCTTCCATTCCCCTTTTGGAAATGCTCGCTTGGATTTATGGTTTCAGAGATCTCTCAAAATTGATGCGTTGTGATATTGAATTGGAATACTTGTCAGATTCACCCCACTTTACAACTGATCCTAAATTACCTTCCAAAACACCATGTTCCTATCTTGCTAACGCTTATATCTATTTATCCATTTTACATCTTCAATTTAATCACTACCATGTTCCTTATTCTTCATTACCTTGTGAATTTGAACTTAAGCCTCTCTATCAAAAAGATAGCGAGAATGCTATTTCATCTGAGACTACCATCAATACGTTTAATAATCTTATCCCAGGAAGTGATTTCTATAAAACATTAAATAAAGAGTCACATAGCTTAGGAATATTTGGAGTTGGAGAAATTTTTGATCGTTCTTATCCATGGACAATCCGTGAACTATCTTCTGTATCTGGTGTTTCACTATCCACTTTGCAGCGCTATTATAAGTTCACCTCTCCTATTCAACCAACTATCCAAAAAGTTTTACAAGTTAGAAATACACTAATAAAAAATCCTCCTTCAGAGCCCTTTTTACAGATACACAAACCGTTCTTTTTCCGTTTAGATGAACTGTTCCACTCACAGATTGAAAAGGGAAATTCTAAATTTCAAGAATTCTTTCTCTTTCTACAATACTCCCTATATTTATTCTCTAATGACTTAGATGACAATCTACTGAATGATCTTATTCATTCTTTCAGTGATAAAGCATGTCTTGCATATTATTTACCTAACTATAAAGGTATCGACTCTGTAGACTTATATGTTGAGGCAACAAAATCAGAAACTATAAAAATAGAGCCTGAAGCCAAGGAGGATAATACAAAATCATATAGAGATACTTCTCTTGATCTCTTGGCAAAAAAGATTGCAGAAATACTGATTCAATCTTCCTATCTTGACAAGTATCTTGAGTCTTACAATATTCCTGAGAACTCAAAATCCTCTGATTCAACCGAAAACAATACTGATATAAAGCGGAAGAAAGAATTAATGATGGGTGATATCATTACCGGCATTACAAATTCCTATAAAATTTCTACAGAATTTCAAAATTTTCTTAATCCGTATCTATCTGATCCTACAGACCTATTGAATTGGGGTGATA
>ENA-ORUB01001575-ORUB01001575.1-human-gut-metagenome-genome-assembly--contig:-NODE-1575-length-24012-cov-11.187878_pt1 | contig 24012 bp, 24 predicted proteins | sample MGYA00241918_ERZ509200 | MGnify/ENA primary metagenome ERZ509200 (study PRJEB26280, sample SAMEA2338853) | human gut metagenome | biome: human gut; feature: human-associated habitat; material: faeces... | reverse complement strand
CTTGATTTACTTGTTGTGGAAATTCATTTATATTCATTGTAACTCCTATATGTATTTATTTTTACTCCTCAACAACTGATAAAACAGCGTCTAAGGCTAATTCTAAGGCTATGGATATACTTGTTTTTCCCCATTCTCTTTCTTGGTATTTATGAGGGTCTGCAAGAGTATCGGCTGAAAAAAGCAGCATAGCCCATGTAACTTTTCTAAATTTTGCACACGCCGCCAATGGGAATCATTATAGAAAAAAATGATAAATAGAACAACTTGTTAGTTAATTTGTTTCTGTAGACAATATAAGCATATCCAGCCATGCCAGCAATTAGTAGTCCTAAAATTGTTGTTAATGTTTATTTATTCCTTTCGGGAAATGCTGATTGTGCGTTCTATGATCCTTTTTGAGTTTTTGTTGATTTGTTGTCAACCGACGAGATGCACCATAAACCAAGTTCTGTTTGTCCGCACTTACATACCGTCTGAAAGAGTCGAAAATTTGCATCCAATTGTCATAGGTCAACTCGGTCACTTTGCAAGTTGGCGCGATACCAGCCGCTTTGCTTGTTCTCTTTAGTTGCTCATATGTGAATATACGCTTCGTTTTTTGCTTAAAATCCACTCCATTTTCAGAAAAGATGAAAGTGATAAAATCACGATATAAACTGAGTTGATCTGATGAAAAGGAACATTTTTCTCGATGAATGTGTGATAGTACAATACGGACATTCGGCGCGGGGACAAAATCCTTGGGTTGAAAATCGTATATATCATCAAATGAAAATAGTGGTTTATAATAGAGTGATTTCAAACTTTCCTGATAAAAAGGTTTACCTGCATACTTCAAAAAAGCCTCATGTTGCATAATAAAATACACATCAACAACATTCGGCAAAGATAGTACGCTCTGCAGAATAGACGCAGTTATGTTAAAAGGTATGTTTGAAAAAAACTTAATGGGTCTATCTTTTGGATAATTATATGTACTTGCATCAGCACAAACTATTTCAACATTTTCTACCTTTGCAAAACGCTCCTGTAACGAGGAACAAAGGTGCTTATCTAATTCAATCGCTATTATATGCGCACCTGTATCCGCCAAAACTTGTGTGATAATGCCTTTTCCAGGACCAATTTCATAAACAGTATCATCTTTACAAATAGAGGTCTCATCAACCAGTCTTTGCACTAATGACTCATCATGAAGAAAGTTTTGGGATACAGATAATGTAGTTCTACTATTAATAGCCTTTCACCCCCATCAAAGCAAACATCAAAAAGCAATACGAGCTTATCTTGTTGGCAAAATTATTATTTTGTGGCTACTTTGGTCGGCGGCTTTGCCAGGATAAATTTGTCTGCAATTTGTAACTTTTTTATGAATTGCAGTATTTTTTGTAGAATCCTATTGAAAAACAGAAAGACTTGCTATATAATATATAAGTCGGTATGTTGTTGCTTGATAGATAACAGAAACGATGGCCACAATATCTAACTATAGTCATTTAGCTTTTTGAAAGCCGAAAGATTTTCTTCATAAAAGGCTTTCTATATGTAAGTTGAGCTGAATCTTCAACCGATGCAATAGACAAAATAATAATTTCGTCTATTGCACCAGCCCTAACCCTTCAAGCTGCCGTGCGTGTTCCGCTCCCGTGGAGAGCAGATAAATGCGTGTGGTTTCGATGGAACTGTGACCGAGCAGGTCGGCGAGCTTCGCCACATCGTGCGTTACCCGATAAAATACCCGTGCAAAAAGATGGCGCAGATTATGAGGAAACACCTTTGATGCCTCTACTCCCGCTGCCTGGCAGAGAGCTTTCATCTCTGCCCATATCTGTTTTCTGGACATACCCTTACCGCTTTTGGTGATGAAAATCTCGCCAGAAGCGATTTTTTGTTTTTTGGCATATTTGAGCAGCTTCTTGCAGAGCTTACCGGGCAGTAGGATATCCCGTATCTTTCCTTTGAGGGAAATCTGCGTCCGTCCCGCTTTTGCCGCTTCGACCGTGATGTACCGCACTTCGGACACTCGGATGCCGGTTGCACCGATGGTCTCTATAAGCATAGCAAGACGGACATTGCCTTTTCCTTCGGCGGTGCGTATTAGCTTTTCGTACTCGTCTTTAGTCAGTTCCTTGCTTTCTTCCCGGAACAGCTTCCGTTGGATGCGGAGAAATTTCACCTTGATATTCAGTCCGGCGAAGCGGCAGTAAGTGTTGACCACCGCCAACATGGAATTAACCGTCACAGGTTCGTAGCCGTTTGCGGTCAGGTGTTCCTTCCACTCCGTCAGGTTTTCTTTGGTGACTTCCTTATCACCTAACCATGCAGATAGCCGTTCCAGATCGCGCATATATTTCGCAATTGTACCTTCGCTTCGTTCTTCCGAATGAAGCCAGTTTCTAAACTCGTTCATGCTTTCCTTTGTGATTGTTGTGCTCATAATCGTATCCTCCTAATTTTTTGATTAGCACAACAGCCATCCGGGATCACAGATTCAGCTTATGAAAAAAGAGAGAGCGTGGATGATTTCCATGCTCTCTCTTACGGTGGTCTGTATGTGCACTTTCGTTTTCGTGCCATGCCGCTACACATCCTTTCGGTAAGTTTCTACCATATTAAAGGATAATTTCGCACATAGCAAGCGGGTACGGCAAATAGTATCGATAAATAATTGATAATATTCAATGCACTTGACCGATTATTGGTTTTGATGTTGAACGGCATATTGCTGTGATAAATCCATAGGCATTATTCTGAGTCAATCAAAATCGGCAAATTTTTTCTGCCCATATATCATCGACTACTCGCCTGTCAGCATAGTGCATTTGTTAAGTATTCCCGAATTTCGGCATCGAGTTGCTCTTTGGATTTTGGGAAAGGCTGTAAGTTTTCTGCCCACGCTCTTCCCGGATGGAACCAGTCCCAGGACGGAGTCATCATGCTGCTGCGCCCACGACCGGGTGCGTGATTGCCGAAACCTTCAAGCAGGCAGTTCCATACTGGTTTGAATCGCTCAATCACCATCGATTCTGCAAGCGGAATCCATATATCGTCTACCGCAAGAAAGCGGCAACGGAAGTCTGCAAGGTTCAGATTTGTTGCTGCTTCGATGGACTTTGCATGGTCATTAAGGCGCTTATACAATGCCGTACCGGGATCGACGTCTTCGCCCTGACCGCCTTTTCTTGCTCCTTCAGGAACTGCCTTCCCAACATAGATGGGGCAAAGATACAGGTCGTTTTTATTGACTTCTGCCAACGTAGCATAAGCTGGAAAATCGCCAATGTAATATAGAGCATATACGCCGGCACCAATAAACCTGCTCGGCGGCAGAGGCTGAACATCCTGGGCAAGTAGTGCCTCGGCAACCTGTTCACCAAGATGCCGCTTATCAAGTGGATTGTATGGGGTCAAAACAGGAATGCTTTCATCATTTCTTGGTGCCATTTTTGCTCATCCTTTCTATCTGCGAATATACGGATTGTCCGACAGCGGTAGCGAGTTTTACAGGCACCGCATTTCCTATCTGGCGCATACTTTCTGTCCAAGATGCGCTGAACAGATAATCATCGGGAAATGTCTGAATCCGTGCACTCTCTCTGACGGTATAGTACCGAATGGTACCGTCATCAAGAACAACCGTATTTTCTCCGCCGGGGACTCCGTGTGCCCCGGCTTTTATTGTTTTTGAGGGTTCATCCATTACGCTGCCGGAATGCCCCGCATATATTTTAGCTCCCGGTCGGAACTCATGATTGTGAACGGCGGCTATATCATATGGCTTTGTCGGGTCAGGAAGGTCACCGATCGCATCTCTGACGGTTTGCCATCTGAGAGTCGGACACAATCCCTCCGATACTGCCTTTTGGACGGCCTTCAACTTTTCTTTTGTAAAAGGAATATCCGTAGGAGCTTTCATCCCGTGTTCTTCCCAATAGTCCTTTGATATCCACTTGGAATACAACAATGCTTCTTGGGAGTATTTCGGCTCTGGGAATGTCCAACTGGCATTGAAATCACTTCGGAATCCGACAATAATGACGCGCTGCCGGATTTGAGGCACTCCGTAATCGGCTGCATTCAACAGACGAAATACCACATTATAGGAAAGTTCGTCTGTGGAGCCGGAGGTATGGTGCTTTTCCAAAATCGCCAGATGCTCCATCCATGTCATATCGGCACCCTTTGTGATTTCCGGGTGCTGTAATTGCAACAGGATGTAGTTGAAATAGGCACTGAAAGACTTACGGAGCAGACCGCGCACATTCTCAAAGATGAACACCTTGGGCCTGACTTCACGGACGGCACGAACCGCCTCCGGGAACATATCCCGTTTGTCGTTATATGCCTGATGCTTGCCTCCGAGAGAAAACGGCTGGCAAGGAGGTCCCCCGGCAACCAACTGAATTTTGCCGGAATACCCATCGTAATGCACCGTGCGGACATCGGTCTGAAAAACCTTCCAATCCTTGATTGCAGGATAGCCGTTCTGAATGTTGTAATTCAAATTGTCGCAGGAATCCTTGTCCCACTCATAAAGAGCCGTATGATTGAACCCGGACATTTGAAGTCCGAGAGCGAGACCGCCGGTCCCGCTGAAGAGTTCAATTGAGTCCATCATAAATTGTTTCCCTTTCTGCTGTATAAGTATCATCGCTTGTTTTCTGTTATGGCATCAAGTCTCTGTCTCTTTTTCTGATTCTTGCCCAGGGACAAATTCCATAATATCGCCGACATCACAGTGTAGGGCATCGCATATCCGAAGTAAAACATCCGTATTCACATTTCCACCTTTTCCGAGTTTAGCAACGGATGTGGCACTGATACCGCTCATCTCTCGCAGAGTTTTTTTATTTATTCCACGGTCAATAAGTAGCTTGAAGAGTTTATTGTAGCTGAAGCGCATTTACATTACCTCCGTGATTATTCTGCTACATCATTATTCTACACCATTCAAGAATCCGTATCTCGCTCCCGGAACCAGTCCTTTACCGAAAGTTTCCACAACCGCCCCATGATTTTCGTAATCAAGGGTTGGAATGTGGTCAAGATTCTCGATGATAATAAGCTGTCCTTCATCCTGATGGTTCATGAAATATCGATATAGACCGGCTCGCATACTATCAGGCATTTTCTCATCCACACCATCATCAAAGCCGTGGAGAGGAGTATCAATGATAAAGATATGCGGGTCGAACTTAGCATTGGCAGCCAAATATTTCCGCAGCATCAGTATCATCACAGTATTCAGATAAGAACGATAACCTTTGCCGTGACTCGTTCCTTTATCTTCTCCGTTAACTTCAATATCAAAAGTGTTGAAGTTAAAATGTGCTTGTAGTAAGCCGGAGTAACAGCACTCCTTCAAAATGCTGTTGGCAAATTCAGACATCGTTGTGGCAAAATCATCACCAAAGTAATTTTTGGGATGATATTCCAAAGTCTTATCGCTATTCTGCTCGTTTTCGAGTGCTGTCAAATCATTTCCGAAATCGGTGGCATAGGTTTCTATCAAAGCAATTTCGCCAACAATGCGCAGATAGGACTTGTAAGCATTGACCGTATTCTGCCGTTCGGTTTCTTGCGGACGCAATTCAGTTTTGATTTTGGATTCGAGTGCATCTCGCTGCCGCTTCAAATCCTCAAGTTCGGCACGAATTTCTTTTTTTCTATCTTCAACATCATGTTCTGTTTCTTCAAGCCCGGAAAGTTGTGCTATAGTCCGTTCCATTTCCACCTTAGAAGAAGCAATGTACGATATTCTCTTACGGGGAGCGATTTTTCCATCACAGTACGGGCATTTTTCGGACTGAGGAACATCCTGATACGCCTCTTCTCCCTCAACGATAAGGGAAAGACGCTGAATGTCTGCTTTATACTGCTCCGCAAGTCGATGATAGCGAGCCAGCAGTATATCGCATTCTGCAGTGCGTTCTTCCGCATCAAGAATTGAAGAGAGAATCTTCTGGCTTTCCGCAAGCGCACGGTCAATTTTTCTCTGCGTTTCTTGCAGGGCAGCAATTGCTTGCGTTATCTGCTCCTCGACATCTGCACCATCAAATATATGTAAGTCCTTTTCAAGCTGCTCTTTTCGTCCGGCAGCATCTTGGATTTTTCGATTGACATACTCTTTTATAGCTGTTCTCCGTGCGTCTTTAATTTTTTTCTCTTCTTGCGCATCGGTTTCCGTGAATGTCCTGCCGGTAATCAGATACAAAAGAGCCGAAAGAAACAGCGTATTTTCCATATAGCGGTGCTTTGGCTCAACAATGGAATCAATATCATCTATCCGATTCTCGTCAAGGTAGAACACTCGCAGGAGATTTCGCCAAGTGAGCCGTTTCTTCTCAAAGCGTGCATTCGTAACAATCATAGTTTCCTGCTCAATGCCGATCAACTTCAGCCATACCTCATTAAGCGGAGGATTCTTCGCACCTTTGCGATAATTGACATCATAAGTACCGCTGTCAATTCCTTCTATTGTGCTGGAAACATCAACTTGATTTTTACCGACATCACGGCGCAGAGAGATTTCTCCCTTTTTATCATTGGATGCAACAATCATCGTTACACCGTCATATTTTGCACTTTCCTTAAATGGCTTATCAACAGAGCCGCCGAAAATGAAGTCAATACAGTTCGCCACACAGGTCTTCCCGCTGTCAGAACGTCCTTGGATTATCGTCAGTCCTTTACCGAAGGAAACGCTTGCATCACCTTTTGCGGCACTTTTCGCTATGACTTTTTTTATATAAAAACCTGCCACTGCGTTACCTCCTTAAAGACTCCGTGGACTGTCTGTTGATTGCATTCAACAACTGTACATCGCTATAATTTCCGTACTTCAAGCCAACAAGCCGTATCAGCTTCTTGTAACTCTCAGCATATTCTGATTTGAATCCTTCACTCATCTTTCTGCCGCTTTCCGAAATCGAGTAGAGAATACCTGTCTCATCATCCGTGACCACAACAAGCCCGTCAATAACAAGGTCTTTTATTGCGGCTTTTGTAAGATTCCGTCTTGAGGATAGTTCGCTGAATGCAAAACCGTTCTCACCATTCAGAGACCTATCCGAAATACCGAAGTCCTCGCAGTATATCGCAATAAAATCGTAAGCGGCGATTCTGTCGAGTGTAAGCCCTGTATCTGTCACATCAAGAAGCAGCACCACATGGAGCGACAGTTCAAAAGGTGTATTGAAAAGTTTATTACTCATCAACATTCACCCACGACTCAATCACGCCGTCATTCACCAGTATGTGGCAGATGCCTTTCTTCTCCAAATTGCCGATCAGGTTCCGCATCTGGCTGAGTACGGAACTATCGAGGGTAGTACTTGTAATTTTTTCAAGGACGGCGTTCAGCCTCGCATATCCGTCTTCGTAGTCTTTCCAGTAGGTTGTATTTATTCCATGCCACGCATCATCCTTTAATCTGCCGAACTCGTCTTCACCGTCATCGAAAACATCCCGGATGGAACGCTCGATGCTGACAGCACTGTAAAAGGCCATACGTTGTTCTTTGTAGTTATCGGCATATCGTCTGGGAAGAGACTGAATGTCATCTGCCGTGAAAGTATCCCTGTTCAACTTCTGTGCGTATGTTTCATACAGAGCATGAATGTAATCCATTTCATGTTTCCCAACATCATCGGGAACAAGAGCTTGATGAATCGTAATAACCTCGCCGGATATATGTAGCTTATCGCCTCTGCGCTCTATTGTCGCAGGGGCTATATTTTTTAGCTTTTTCCCTGTTTCCATGCGTTGATAGTTCAACGCGGTGACATCATCAGACAGTCCTTCCGCTCGACGTCGAATAATCTGTGCCAAAATATTGGCACAAGCTCTGCCGACCTCAGAAGGTTCAACATCAAAGCCAAACTCCGCCAGTTTGTCTTTCATATGATTAAGGGCATCAAAAGAATATGTATCTACAAAATCCGCAAACTTGGCTTCATCAATTCGTGGAGCTATAGTTGCGGCTTTTTTCTGTGAAATAAGAAGCCTGCCACTGTAATAGGCCTCCCTCGTAGATTTTCCCAATCCGTAAATCGGATTTGATGAATCATTTTCAAGAGCTACATCATCAAGGATGGCATCAATCAGGATAGCAACAAATTCGCCGGCGTTTGCTTTTTCTTCGTAGTTATGATGCATGAACTGCACGAGGTCGCAGAATTTCAAATTGATACCCTCCTTTCCTATGTAGGCATCTATATAGGCAGACATAGGCAAACCTACGGTTTTTGAAAGTCCCATTTTCTATAATTGTAAGCGTGGTAAGGCAATCGGGACGCACCGCCAGTGTGGAAGCCGAAATATTTCGTATCACATTATACCACAAGAAAACGCAAAAGTCTATATAATTTTGTGAACGCAAAACTATTTTCTTTGAGACCGTTCTAACTTTGCGTTTGCGACTGGTATCAAACCGCTGATGACCGCACGGACTGATCACCCGTGGCTCAACGGAAGTCAGCGGACAACTAAATAACAACGGCTGCCTTTTGAGCGGGTTGCCGCAGACCGAAACGGAGAATCTCTCTGTCGGGCTGTGGTTAGTTTTCTGCACCCTTTTTGCAGCCGAACCCGGAGTTCTCCGTTTCGAGAAATCGAAAATCGGAGGACTTTTTTATGACAAACAACGAAAACCAGTACACCATCTACATCCGCTCCACGAAAGAGAGCATCCCCGTCAGCAAGGAAGAATTTGATGCCTACTATCATGACATCAATATCTACCGCATCCGTCAGCAGAGGCACGGTCGCTGCGTGTGTCCCGCAAGCAAGCGGCTCACCTGCGATATGGACTGCCTGACCTGTCCCTTCCACCGCATGGGCGATATGCGTTCCCTCGATTACACCGAAACCGATGACGAAGGAAATGAAACTGCCTGGGTCGATGAAATCCCGGACGATTCGCCTTTACTTGAAGACATCATCATCGAGGCTTCCGAAATGAAAACTCTGTACGCTCGGCTTACAGAACTGATGCCGGAGGCGGTCAAAATCGGCGAGTTGCGGCTTGAGGGTTTATCAGAAGATGCCATCGGCGAACGCATCGGGATCGGCAGAAAGACCTTTGCCTACAGATTAAAAAAGGTAAAAACCGTCCTCGAAAAAGAATTCCCGGACATTTTTTGAAAAAAGTTTCCCGGATTTTTTCCGAAATGCACTCCTCATGTTCATAGGAGAGTGTAAGGAGCAAAACGATACCGCTCCTTCGGGAGGTGAAAACGAATGAACGAAGCAAAGAGAGATGCTCTGAAGCCGGAAGAAGAACTTGTTGACGTTCTGCTCGACTTCATCATCGTGTCGGCAACACTGGCAAAGAAAGTCACCCAGGCGGTGAGAGAAAAGCAAATCAAGGAAGGAGCGTACAAAGATGTCAAAAATGAGCGAACTGGATGCCGTGATCAGAGACCTGCGAACTGCGGCTGCCGCCATTAACGATGCGGCTGACGCCCTCACGGAGATGTTCAGCGGCGAAACCGCCGAAGCTCCGGCAACACCGACCGAGCCGGTTCCCACCAAAGAAGACGTCCGTGCGATCCTCGCAGAGATGTCCAGCCGTGGCTTCACCGCCCAGGTAAAGGAACTGCTCCGTCAGCACGGCGCGGCAACGCTCTCCGGCATTGACCCTTCGGAGTATGCCGCCCTCATCAAGGACGCGGAGGGACTCGAAAATGGGTAATCACGCTCTGCTTTCCGCTTCCTCTTCCCACAGGTGGCTGAACTGCCCTCCGTCCGCAAGGCTCGGTGAGAACTATGAGGACAAGGGCAGCGACTTCGCCGCCGAGGGAACGGATGCCCACAGCCTGTGCGAACACAAGCTCAAGACGGCTCTGGGCATTCCGTCCGAAGACCCCACCGAAGACCTCACCTGGTACAACGAGGAGATGGAGGAATGTGCCAGCGGCTATACCGAACGCCCCGATGATCCCGCCTACGCAGGATGCTACTTCGTGAATGCCAACTCCACCACCGCTCCCGGCATCGTGGACGCTGACCGCAATCCCATCCTTGTCCGCAGCGAGGTCTACTCCGGCGTGTACGGCAGAGCCTCCATCAACTTCTACGCTTTCAACAGCAACGGCAATCGCGGTATTGCCTGCGGTCTGAACAACCTTCAGAAGATTCGTGACGGTGAACCCCTCGGCGGTAAGGCTTCGGCTGAATCCGATTTCGACACCGATGACGATGACGATTTTCTGGCATAAGGAGGGCTGAATCATGACTGAAACCATTACCACCATCCTCTGTATCGGACTCCTGTCCATCTACGCTCTTCTCGGAGTGACCTTCCTGATCCACTCCATCGCCGACATCTTCGATAATCGCCGCAGGGCGAAGCGTGAAGAAGAACGCGAAAAGCGCGACCTCGAATACCACGAGATGCGCATGAAGGAATTTAAGTAATCAACCGCCGTGGGCGGTGGGAGCGATCCTGCCGCCCTTTACGGCTATGCGAGGTGACAACTCTTGAAAACCATAAGTATTGATATCGAAACATACAGCGGCACCGACCTCGGCAAGTGCGGTGTCTACAAATACACGGAAGACCCTGACTTCGAGGTTCTGCTTTTCGGTTATGCCGTGGACGGCGGCGAAGTCCATGTGGTCGATCTGGCACTCGGCGAAAAAATACCGGCAGACATTGCCGCCTCGCTTACCGATGAGAACGTGCTGAAGTTCGCCTTCAATGCCAACTTTGAGAGGGTCTGTCTTTCCCGGCATCTCGGAATGCCCACGGGCGAATACCTCGACCCGTCTTCATGGCGATGCACGATGGTGTGGGCAGCATACATGGGACTGCCGCTTTCGCTGCAAGGTGTCGGCACGGTTCTGAACCTCGACAAGCAGAAGCTGACCGAAGGCAAGGAACTCATCAAGTATTTCTGCTCTCCGTGCGCTCCGACCAAGAGCAACGGTGGAAGAACTCGCAACCGCCCGGAGGATGCCCCGGAGAAATGGTCGCTCTTCAAATCCTACAACCTTCGTGACGTTGAGACGGAGATGGGCATACAGCAGAAGCTCACGAAGTTCCCCGTGCCGGAGTTAGTGTGGGATGAATACCACATTGATCAGGAAATCAATGACCGCGGGGTCCGTCTGGATATTCCTCTTGTAGATACTGCCATCCGTATGGATGCCGCTTCAAGACAGGAGCTGATGGACGATATGCGCCGCATCACCGAACTGGAAAACCCCAACTCGGTAACACAGATGCGGTCGTGGCTTGCCGACAACGGTCTGGAAACGGATACACTCGGCAAAAAGGCAGTCAATGAAATGCTGAAGACCGCGCCGCCGGAACTCGCCGATGCCCTTGTTCTCCGTCAGCAGCTTGCCAAGTCCTCGGTGAAAAAGTATCAGGCGATGCAGAAGGCTGTGTGTTCGGACGGCAGAGCCAGAGGGATGTTTCAGTTTTACGGTGCCAACCGTACCGGGCGATGGGCAGGCAGGCTCATTCAAATGCAGAACCTGCCCCAGAACCATCTGTCCGACCTTGCCGAAGCGAGAGGACTTGTCCGCAGCGGCAATTATGAAGCCGTGAAAATGCTGTATGAGGATGTTCCGGACACGCTGTCGCAGCTCATCCGCACCGCCTTCATTCCCCGTGAGGGTGCGATGTTCTATGTGGCTGACTTCTCCGCAATCGAAGCGAGGGTCATCGCATGGTTTGCCGGAGAGTCGTGGCGGCAGGAGGTCTTCGCCGAAGGCAAGGACATCTACTGCGCTTCGGCATCACAGATGTTCCGGGTGCCGGTCGAAAAGCACGGCATCAACGGACACCTCCGTCAGAAAGGCAAGATCGCTGAACTTGCCCTCGGCTACGGCGGCTCCGTGGGAGCTTTGAAAGCGATGGGCGCTTTGGAGATGGGCTTGACCGAAGAAGAGCTTCAGCCGCTTGTTCAGGCTTGGAGGGCGGCAAACCCCAACATCGTCAAGTTCTGGTGGGATGTTGACCGTGCCGTTCTGACCGCAGTCCGGGGCAAGACCACCACAGAGACACATGGCATTCGCTTTCTCTGCCGCAGCGGAATGCTCTCCATACTTCTTCCGTCCGGCAGGATGCTCAACTATGTCAAACCGAAAATCGGTGAAAACAGGTTCGGCGGCTCCTGCATCACCTACGAAGGTGTCGGCGGTACGAAGAAATGGGAACGGCTCGAAAGCTACGGTCCCAAGTTTGTGGAGAATATCGTTCAGGCAACGGCGAGGGACATCCTTTGCTACGCCATGAAGACCCTGCGATGCTGCTCGGTCACGATGCATACACCGCACAAGCAGGCATCGAATGAGCGGTATCCGTTTACAGGGAAACTGTTCTGCGGAGTATGCGGTAAGCCTTACTGCTATTATAATTATACGACCACCAATAAGCAGCCCCTTGCCGCATACCGATGTATGAGCCGAAAGACGCAATCAGCGGTCGAAGTGCCGGGTCAAACATATACGCCGCCGCACAAGGCAACCTTCAACCTCAATGCCTCGCCAGAACTGATCGCATACAGAGAACGCTACTGCAAACCGCCGAAGGAAAGACCGATGCTCTGCACAGATGTCCGCATTTCGATTGACCTGCCGCAGAAGGCATTTTGCCGAGCGTGGAATCTCATCGTGGCAAAGAAGCTTCGCTATCAGGCAACATTGCGGTCAACGGTCGATAACGCAGAGGACATCCTCGTCCGATACCGTGCGGAAGAGATGTGTCTTCTGATTGACGAGATCGGAAAACTCACCGAGTTCAGTTATCCGCTCATGCTCAAAACACTCGACAGGGTCGTTGTAAACACGAACGGAAAGCTGTCATTCATCTTTCAGTCCGGCATAAAAATCACAGTATAATTACTCCGAAAAGCCAAGTATGACTATGAAAATACCCTCGTTTTTTATGGGTAAAATCATAGTCACACTTTTTCTTTTTGCGGATATTCCGAGCGGAATGAAACCATCGGTAACAATGTCCTCCGTTTTGCTACGGCATCCCAGCTCGACTTTGAATAGCCGGAAAGTGCCGAAAATGCCGTGTTTCTGCGGCTTTTACGGGGTGGGTTCAAATGAACCCATTGATGAACCCAGTGGGTTCAAACGCAGAGGGAAAATTAAATTGTATCAACGCCGTAGTTATTACGCATATCGAGTGGTCATAAGGGATTTCACTTATGACCGCTCGATTTTTTCTGTTCTGTTATAATCTGATGCAGGGGAGCAGCATTTCTGTTACCTCCTTTTTGCGCAAAAAGCGGCTGCCGGTGCCTCCTGTGCATCGGCAGCCGCCCGCTGAATGGGGATATTTACTTGATGAGTCCGCTTTCCTTCAGCAGGAGCTCAATATCGGTGCCCTTGACCTTTTTCAGGAGCACCTTGAGCATTTCCCTCTCCTTGAAGGACAGCGGCGCCTCGCTGATAGGCTTCTTGTCGATGGCGTAGTAGCAGGCACGCAGGATCTCACGCACATCGTACTTGCTGCCCCAGACCTCCGGCACGCCGCGGTCGATGTCCAGCAGGGTATAGACCGACTCCATACCCGTACGCATGGAATACTCGGTGGTGAAGATGGTGTCACGGGGCGTCTCGGCGAACTGACCGATGAAGGCAAAGTTCACGGCGCCGTCGGGCACGACCTTGGGACGGTCAGATTCCTTGCGGGGCTGGAAGAAGGCGTTGATATAGGGCATAAAGCAGGTGGTGGTATTGCAGGCATCGTGGGCCAGCGCATCGATCTTTTCGGTGGGCACGCCGATGTGATACAGCCACTCACGGCAGACCTCCTCGCCGGTGCAGTCCCGCATGGCCTTTTTCACATAGTTGCCTTCTCTGTTGGTATTCAGAGAATACAGCCACACAAGCACCATGTTCTTATCCTGGGACTTGAATTGGGGCTGGCGGTTGATGGTCCAGGAAAGATACCAGTTGTCGGTGCTGTCCTTGACGGTGACGATACCGCCGGTGGTCACCTTGCCGGAGCGGGGATCACGCTTGCAGATGCTCATAATATGCCGGATGATCTCCTCGTTGGAGGTGGCCACGGTAGCGCTCATCCAGTTGGTGGCGTCCACATCGGAGCAGAAGGCATCGGGGTTGCCGTACTCGCCGTGCTCCGCCTGCGCGGCAATGGCCTTCCACATATCCCAGGACTCACCTGCGCCGTTTTTCACGCCGGACAGGTCGGGGGCATGGGTCTGGTCGCCATAGCAGGAGGTGTCGGTGCAGCAGCCGTTGGTGATGAACACCAGATCGTCCTCGATGAGGTCGATGGTCTGCTCCCTGCCGTCCTTGACATACACGATCTGCCGGGCAACCTTCTTGTCGCCCTCGGTCTCGATGATGACATTCCTGACATCCATGCCATACTCGATATGCACACCGTGAGACTCCAGATATTTCACCAGCGGCAGGATCATGCTTTCATACTGGTTATACTTGGTGAAGCGCAGGGCGCTGAAATCGGGCAGGCCGTCGATGTGATGGACATAGCGGCACAGATACCGTTTCATCTCCAGAGCACTGGACCAACGCTGGAAAGCGAACATGGTCTGCCAATACAGCCAGAAGTTTGTATTCCAGAAGGAATCGGGCAGAACATCGGATATCTTCTTGTCCTCCAGATCCTTTTCCGGGGTCATAAACAGCTTGGACAGGGCCATGGCGGAGTCCTTGTCCAGCTTGAACTGCTTATCCGTGTGGGCATCCTCACCGCGGTTCACGCTGGCGCGGCACAGAGAATAGTTGGGATCGTGCTTGTTGAGCCAATAATACTCATCCAGAACAGAGATGCCCGGCGTCTCGATGGACGGAACATCACGGAAGGTGTCCCACATGACCTCAAAATGGTTGTCCATCTCACGGCCGCCCCGCATAAAGAAGCCCTTGGTGATGTCCTTGCGGCCGTCGCAGCTGCCGCCTGCCAGATCCAGCTTTTCAAATACATGGATGTGCTCGCCCTTCATCTGTCCGTCGCGGACCAGATAGAAAGCGGCGGTCAGGCCGGCAAGGCCGGTGCCGATGATATAAGCCGATTTTTTGTCCACATCCTTGGGCTTTTCGGGATGAGCAAAGGACTCGTAAGTGCCAGCAGAGTAATACATAACAAAACCTCCTGTTATTTTTTCTTTCGATGGTTTCATTATAGCGTTTCCCGTCCGGCTTACAATAAACAGAAAAAACTCCGTGATAAAAGTCTTATCACGGAGCCGCAAAGTGTAAAAATTATAATCAGATTCGCAAAAATGATAAAATCAGAATTGGAAACGGGAGAGCGCTGCTGACACAGAGCCTTTGATAAGCCTGGCAAGCCTGTCCACGATCTGCTGCGGGTCCTCCCGCATATCGTCTTTGATCCAGTCGAGCATCAGCCCGATAAAGATGTATGAATAGATCTGGGCGATGAATTGCTTGTCCTCGTCCCGGACCTTCATTTCGCCGACTTCTTCATTGATCACATCCAGCAAAAGCCGGTCTACCAGCGGCCGCAGATATTTCTCGACCTGTTCCCTGTGGACGCAGCGGTAAACATTCAGAATAAAGGGCTTGTTATCCTGTACCGCCTCGAAGATCTGCAAAAATCCCTGCTGCCACGTTTCATAAGTCTTTTTCTCATCCAGCGCTCTCTTGGCATCCTCCAGGCAAGACCATTCCACAAGATCGTAAATATCCTTGAAGTGGTAATAAAAGGTCATGCGGTTGATACCGCAGTCCTCGGCAATGTCATTGATGGTGATTTTGGTCAGCGGTTTTTTCAGCAGCAAATTCTTCAGTGACTGTTCCAAGGCTCGTTTTGTTACCTGTGACACAGCAGCTTGCTCCTTCCTTATATGATCGGCCTCGCAGCAGTTCTCTGCGAAGTGTGGGGCCAGTTCTTTTTCATCCTGTATTTTACAGGATTTGAGGCAAAAACGCAAGCTCCGCCAGAATACCGGGTGGTCGTAAACAGAAAAAATCAAAAAATGAACACCGCACCATATTTCTCCGGATCTTGGTCCGAACCTTTTTGCAACAGCCTCCATGGGCTGTCCAATTACATATTCCCCTGCCTTTGAAATAAATTTTTGAAAAGGCCTTGACTTTGCCGCCTGTGTGTGGTACCATAATCCCTGCCGATATCCGCCGGTGTGGTGGAATGGTAGACACAGGAGACTTAAAATCTCCCGGTAGCAATACCGTACCGGTTCGAGTCCGGTCACCGGCACCAACCGGGTCCAATTCAATATCGCGGAGTAGAGCAGTTGGTAGCTCGTCGGGCTCATAACCCGGAGGTCGGAGGTTCAAGTCCTCCCTCCGCAACCAAATCAGTTACCGTTGTTGATACAATTTCAACAACGGTAATTTTTTATTTATTCCCGTTCTGGGGATGTTTTTGGAAGGAAACCGGGGATATTTCGAACATTTTCGGCCAAAAGCAAATTGTATGCCCGGATTTGATGCGGCCATGGTCTGAAAAGACAGGGCTTGGTAAAACATGAATCGTTATAAGAATATAAACGATCCGAGAAGATGTAAAACGCATTGTTGAATTCTACGGGAAGCTTTCTGATGTGTCTGATTCTTTCCGAAAAGACTTGGAGAAAGTTCAGACCAAATTTGCTAAGTACCTTAATAAAGTTGCACATATTTTGGAGAGAAAAGTAAACTGGGGAGATTTTTCGAATGCAGAGCGGCGGCATGTTGAAAATGCGGTTATGCTTGCACAGCTTTTGTGCTATATGTGTTCCATCAATCTGGTGATTGCTCCAACAGCAGATGAACCATTGGAGCGCCTAAATGAGGCGGATATTAAAAAGGCAAAAATAGAAGCCAATGAAGCGATGTCTCAGCTAAAAATCAAACTAATGTTTAGTTGAGCGCATGGTTCATATATATTGCTCACAAAAAAAGACAAAAAAGAGACTCAGGTCAGCAGAATCACCTCTGCCAGCTTGAGTCCTTTTTCATGTGTTTTCATAACATTGTTACGATTTCCTTCCCGTCCTTAAACATGAACACCACCCGCTCGTCGACGTGGACGGTGACGTGGTCGATAGTACCGTGCCAGAGTTTTTCGTCGAAGACTACGGGCAGGGTGTCCAACTCGCCCAGTTCAAACATCATGCCGCCAATGGTGATGGCGTCCGCTTCCATCTTGTCCCGCTGCTTTTGCAGTGCTGCCAGTTTGGATTCGGTTTCTTCAAAGCGGTTGCACAGTTCGGCCTGGGTGGTACGGTAGGTTTCTTCAGTCATAGTGTTGGCGGCGTTTTCTGCAATGCACAGACGCAGCATCCCGGTGATGGTGGTCAATTCCTCTTCCAAAGCCTGAATATCCGCATCAATGAAGTCCGTGTCCGTGAGCATCCGCTGGGCATAGCGGAGCTGGTCGATGGCGGCGTCCCGGTCGGAAAGATACTCCCCAAGGGCCACCAAGTACAGTTCTTTCAGCCGCTCCTCGGTCAGGTGGGGTGTTTCGCATTTGCGTTCCCCTTTGAACTTGCCGTTGCATTGCCAGATAACACGGCGATAACGGTCGGTGGAGTGCCATGTTTTGGCACCGAAAATATCGCCGCAGTCGGCGCAGATGATCTTCCCGGAGAAGGGGCTGGTCTGATGGTGACGGTTGCGGCTGTTTTTGCGCCGATCCAGTTCCACCTGAACCTGCTCCCATTCCCAAGGCTCGATGATGGCGGGATGGCTGTCCTCCACATAATACTGAGGGACCTCTCCCTCATTGATCTTGGTTTTCTTGGTGAGGAAATCCACCGTGAAAGACTTCTGAAGCAGAGCGGAGCCCTTGTACTTTTCGTTCCGCAGGATGCTCTCCACGGTGGCTCTCTGCCAGACGGTCTTTTTTCCGGGGGTAGGGATGCCCTCCTCCGTCAGCATATGCCAACAGCGGAAGCATCCATACAAGTTCTTGTGGGCACGGATATAAAAGTGAATGAGTCCTTCTATTTGCCCATTCTTGCGGCGTTTGAAAAAATATCGGATGCTTTTTCTGCATGGAATCACAGCGAGGAAATGGAGCAGGGACTGTTCCGCATCACGATTCCTGATTATGATCCCAGGGCCTTCCGTGAAGCTCTGGTCAACGCATTCTGCCACAGAGACTATTCTGTTCTTGGCCGCGTTCTAGTTCAAATAAATGATGAAGGCATGACCATCAGCAACCCCGGAGGATTTATCGAAGGCATCCGAGTCGACAATTTGCTGGATGCAGAACCTCATGGAAGAAATCCGGCATTGGCTGATGCAATGAAGCGTATTGGTCTGGCCGAGCGTACGGGAAGAGGAATTGACCGCATTTTTGAAGGCTCCTTGCTGTACGGTCGATTGCTTCCGGACTACTCAAGTTCCACGCAATCCAGTGTGAAACTGTTTATTCCCAAAGGGCCGACTGACAAAGCATCCTTTAGAGCGTTCTGCTTTTCTTTATATGCCATCAAGTCGTTCCACAGCTCATCTTTCTTTTTTAACGAGATGCCCTTTTTCATCAACCTTCTGCAATCTGCCAAGTGTCCGCCTGACGTAGATGTAGTGTTCTTTTTCATTTACATCTTTCCAGCGCAAGGCAAGCAGTTCACCCAAACGAACTCCGGTACTGACTGCAAAGGTTATCCCATAGGCATGAAGTTCATCAAAACGGCTTACAGCTTCCTGTAATACCACCTGCTCTTCCACGGTTAGAACTCGCATTTCTTTGGACTTGACCTTTGGCAATTTGACATTCAAAGTCGGATTTCTAAGAATCTTGTGGTCAGCAACTGCTTGGTCTAATGCCGAATGAAGCATATTGTAAATATTCCGCAACGTCTTCGGAGCTAACCCCTTCTTCTCTTCTGTACCGGCTTTTTCCTTAAAGAACTTCTGGAGATCCCTGGTGGTCAAAGATGTCAGCTTTATTTGCCCTATCTCCGGGACAAGGTGTATCCGTACATATCCTTCATAGGAGATGTATGTTGACCGCTTCACCGTTGGCAGGGCATATAACTCTAACCATTCTCGCAGCCATTTTTCCACGCTGTATTTATTGGGTTCTACGTAGGCACCTTTTGCAATCTCGTTCAGTATCTCGTTGAGTTTCTGCCTCACCTCCTCGAAAAAATCGCCATAGACCGCTTTTTGTTTGCTTTCCACTGCATAGCGTCCCATGTAGCGGCCATCTTTGCGTTTTGTAATGGATCCTTCTCCATTTGCTTTCTTTTTGCCCATACTTTTATTGATCCTCCTTACTGTCGTACAGGCATACAAATCGTACCATGTGGGATATAAACCTTTAGGTTTTTCCACACATAATATCTATACGACTTTCCAAAGGAAAACTCAACAGGAATCAAAGCAAATAACAAAAGTGCCTTTTATGTATTGTTGCGTTCTTTACCAAAGTTGGCGTCCATCCACTCCAAAAAGTGTTTTTTGCTGATGATGATTCTTCTGCCAACTCGGATTTTAGGAAAATCATACCTGTTTACGACCTCATAAGTCTTATTTTTAGAAATGCCCAAAATCTTTGACAATTCGCGCGGGCCAAATATCATGGGGATTTCTTCTATATCTTTGTAGTGATCCATATCACATCTCCTTATCGCTTTTTGCGCCACCTGCCGGCCCATTTCCTGCGCTCTCTTCGACCGCGTATTAGCAGGCTGCCGCTGTGCGGCACTTATGCGGTGGGTGCGCTCCCTTATGTTCTCGCACACTATCCGCCGCTCCTGTATAACCTCCGGTGGGGCTGTTCAGTTTTCAAGGTGCATGTAATAGAACCAGCCATCTTCTGACTGGCTTAGCCTTACACTAAATAAAAAGAAAGCAGGCACCGTAAATTTAACATGCGAAGGAATATTTTTTCAAATTCTCTATATGAGTGGATATTGTTTCTTGACTACCACAATATATTGTGGTACTATCACCATGTAATTGTTTTTTGTGCAACGCCTATACAGGCATTTCAGAATGTTTCTGAACCGCACACGTTGTTAAGCTTGTATTTTAGTCAACAACACCACTATGCCGCAGAGCAGTGGGCTGTTGACTTTTTTGTTTTTGAGGGGACATTTTCCCCTGCAGCGAGAATGACACCGGCCATGCCATCGGCAGGCGCAAGTATCCGAGAGGATCAGGATGTCATTCTCGCTTTTTTTATTTACCCAAATGCCGTAAGGCTTTGGAATACATTTGAAAGGTGGCATCCACATGAGCAGAAGGAATTATCCCGGCAAACGCTTGTATCGGTATCGAGAAGGAGACCGACGCAGGCAGAAACTCAGGAAAACGGAGCGGAAGGCGGCAAAATACCGCTGCAGCTATACCCGCGTTGTACCCCATCAGACGGGGCAGCGGAGGGTATAGCCATGGCAGTCGCAAGCGAGTCTTATGCACCGTCAGTCCTGGTCAGCACGGAGGGTCTTCCTGAGAAAGACTGGCTGGAATACCGGCGCAGGGGGATTGGTGGCAGCGATGCAGCCGCCATATTAGGAATCTCACCGTTTGCTACGGCACGGGATCTCTTCTATGACAAGCTGAAAATCGTGCCATTTGACGACTCGGAGAGCAACTGGGTAGCCAAGAAGATGGGGCATCTGCTGGAGGATCTGGTGGCAGAGATATTCCATGTGAAAACGGGGTATCGTATCTACCAGATCAAGAAGATGTTTTATTATCCGGTGTATACATTTATGCTGGCGGATATTGACTATTTTGTAGAGCTTCCCGGAGGGCAAACCGCGATCCTCGAAATAAAAACCACCAACTATAATGCAAAGGATCACTGGTGGTCCGAGGATGGGCAGGAGATCGTTCCCCTCAACTATGAGGCTCAGGGGCGGCACTATATGGCTGTGATGAACATTGATGAGGTCTTCTACTGCTGCCTGTACGGCAACAATGAAGATGAAGTCATCATCCGGCATATTGTCCGTGACCGGGACTATGAGGCGGAGCTGATCGCGCTGGAGCAGGATTTCTGGGAGAACCACATTCTCACCGGTATGCCCCCACCCTATACGGAGGACGGCGATCTGATCCTTGACAGCGTCAGGCGTCATTTCGGGCCTGCCGACCCATCGGCGCCGGAGCTGATACTGGAGGGGAATATGGCACTGCTGATCCCCCGGTATCTGGAGCTTCAGACCCAGCGAAACGCGGAGAAACGAAACTATGAGCACATTGAAGCGGAAATGCGGCGGCTGCAAGGCCGTATCGTCGCAGAAATGGGACGGAGCTGCACGGCTGTCTGCCAGGGGCGTGAAGCGGCTTACAGTATCAGCTATAAGCCTGTGCGTAAATCCGGCATCAGTAAGGACAACCTGCAGCGTTTGCAGGCGCAGCACCCGGACATCTACGAGCAGTACGTCACTGTTTCGGAAAGCCGGCGCTTCTATGTGAAAAAACGACGAGAGGAGGCTGCATGAGTTGGCTTATACAGGCGTCTATGAGCGGACGATCTTCTATAACCCTGTCAACAAGTACAGCGTGATCAGCGTAAAGACCTCAGACCGTTCTATCCCCGAAAAGGCTCGCAGCGCGTACCGGCATCGGGACAATATGATCCATTTTGCCGCCGTGGGCTATGAGCTGCCGCGCACCGATCAGGTCAGCATGATACTGGACGGTGAGTGGAAAGAGGGTAAAAACGGCTTTCAGCTGCATGTGACGAAATGCGAGGAGGTCGTACCTCAGACCCGCGAAGGGATCAAGGGGTATCTTTCCTCACGGCTTATCAAGAGTATTGGCGGCAAGACCGCCGAGCTGATCGTAGACCGGTTTGGCGCAGATACACTGCATGTGCTGGAGAATGAACCGGAGAGGCTTCTGGAGATACGGGGCGTCAGCAAGGCAAAGCTGGAGGAGATCATTGCCTCCTATAACGAGAGCCGAACATTTCGTGATCTGATGCTGCTATTGGCCCCCTTTCAGATCACTCCTACCACCGCCACGAAGATTTATGACCATTTCGGCGCACACAGCGTGGATATTCTGCGGGATAACCCCTTCGAACTCTGTCAGATATCCGGATTTGGCTTCAAGCGCGTGGACGCGATCATGCGAAAGAACAATTGGCCGCTGAACTCACCCATGCGTATCCGCGGTGCGGTATTTGCCGCGCTGGAGGGTGCAAAGGGAGATGGCGGTCATCTGTATTCTGCTCAGGGCAGAATGCGGGCGTTTTGATATTCGGCGTTGTCTCAGCTCAAAACGTATTCGCGTAAAGGGCTGTCTTTAGCGTCACTTTGTATCTTGTCCATAGTTCAGGCAAGGTCTTTTTGGTGTGTGTCGGTAAAAAAATGAAGCCCAACCTTTGCAGAATATGCAAAAGAGGGCTTATCCCCTTTATTTATCTTCGCTTCGGTTACGGTGCAGGCTTGCCTTCAGTGCCATAACAGTATCCGTGATGATTTTTATTTCATCCTCGTTACAATCTGCGACCAGATCAGAAAGCCAACTGTTCAGGACAGGCCGCGCACTGCGCATTTCCATGCACAGCACCTCGGCGGGATCACAGTCCAGAATATTCATCATTTGCACAAGCAGCTTTGTGCTGGGGATCGTCATGCCGGTTTCAATATGGCTGATATGTGTAGACCCCACATCAGTCATCGCAGCCAGCTGCTCCTGCGTCATGTTTTTCCGTATGCGCGCTTCCTTGAGCCGCGCGCCTATAAATGCGTAGTCTATCATACAAACAAGTCTCCTGCAGATGAAGTGTTCCTAACTTGTATTGTATGTGCATTTTGCTCATGTTTTAATATCCTAAATGTGCAACCGCCTATATACTTATAGTCGCAGGGAAATTTATGCCGTTTTTTGGTACATCAGAGTATTATTTGCCTAATTAAGTCAAATTTTTTCGTTGAAAGGTCAACAAATCTCAAAAAGCCGGCTCGCAGCACGCTTATAGCGCACACGCCGACAAAAGCGAACCATCCTACCACACCGCACGCTTCCCTGTTTTTTTCACCGCTACCCTAACTGCTCCGTCACGGCAAAGTGGTTTTTCTCATACCGGATCAGCCCGTCCCGCTGCATGAGGGACAGCTCGTTGCTCAGCGCGCTGCGCTCCACGTTCAGGTAGTCCGCCAGCTGCTGGCGGTTGTAGGGGATGTCGAATTCATAGCTGCCGGTGCGCTTGATGCACTCCGAGAAATAGGACAGCAGCCGCTTGCGGATGGACTTGGGCGAGGTGTGCAGCACCCGGCGGGAGAGCTGCAAATTCTTCCCGGCGGAGAGTGTCAGCAGGTTCCGCAGCAGCCGGAGATGGCGGGGACACACCTTGGCGCAGGGCTCCAGCACCTGCCCGATGTGCAATAGCAGCACCTCCGTGTCCTCGGCGGCGGTTACGTTGACCATCAGCGGCTCGCCCGGCACGCAGGCGTACGCCTCCGCAAAGACGCCGCCGGGGCCGATGCTGCTGAGGACGCTGTTGTTGCCCCACACGTCCCCCATCTCGATGATGACACGGCCGGACAGCACCACGCCCAGCTGCTCCGTGGGCGTCCCCTCCGGCAGGATGACCGCACTCTTTTTATAAGTGCGCTCTGCGGCGCGCAGGCAGCGCAGCATCTCCTTGATGTCCGGCACCGTCATGCCGCGAAAAAGCGGGGTGTTCCCCAAATTGATCCGCATATTTTTCTCCTTTTCGTTGGCGTGCCAACAGACTTTCATAAATTATGATAGTAAAATGAAGCCACAAAGTCAAGAAGAACCGCAAGGAGGACAAAAATATGGTACGGAGAATCATTGAGATCGACAGGGACAAGTGCAACGGCTGCGGTGCCTGCGCCGAGGCGTGTCACGAGGGTGCCATCGCCATGGTGGACGGCAAGGCGCAGCTGATGCGGGACGATTACTGCGACGGGCTGGGCGACTGCCTGCCCACCTGTCCCACGGGTGCCATCACCTTCGTGGAGCGGGAGGCCGCCGCCTACGATGAGAAAGCCGTCATGGAGAACAAGCAGCGGAAAATGCGGGAGCAGGGTATGACGCTGCCCTGCGGCTGCCCCGGCAGCCAGTCCCGGAACATTCAGCGCGAGACCGCGC
>ENA-ORUB01001526-ORUB01001526.1-human-gut-metagenome-genome-assembly--contig:-NODE-1526-length-24788-cov-30.715481_pt1 | contig 24788 bp, 24 predicted proteins | sample MGYA00241918_ERZ509200 | MGnify/ENA primary metagenome ERZ509200 (study PRJEB26280, sample SAMEA2338853) | human gut metagenome | biome: human gut; feature: human-associated habitat; material: faeces... | reverse complement strand
TCTCCCAGTAAATCTTTGCCGCCTGGAGCAGAGACAGGGTACCCATCACGTTGGTCTGAGCGAAAGTGAATGGATCCTTGATACTTCTATCTACATGGCTCTCGGCAGCGAGATGGATGATGCCATCCACCTTGTAGTCCTGCATCAGTTTCAACATCAGGTCGAAATCGCAGATGTCGCCCTTAACGAAAGTATAGTTAGGCTTGTCCTCGATGTCCTTGAGGTTAGCCAGATTGCCTGCGTAAGTCAACTTGTCGAGGTTGATGATGTGATACTCAGGATATTTGTTCACGAAAAGTCTTACTACGTGTGAGCCAATGAAACCAGCACCGCCCGTTATTACAATATTCTTCATTCTAATCAATGTATATATTCGAACACAAATTACACGAATCATTCAGGAGAAACTATAACCTCTATATTCGTGTTATTCGTAAGATTCGTGTTCAAAAAAATTAATATTCTAAGTTCTTCTTTAAAGTTTGCTCTTTCTCTTCAAGGATTGAAAGGAGATATTTGCCATAGTCATTCTTCAACATTGGCTGAGCATTCTCACGCAACGTATCACTATCTATCCATCCTTGGCGATAAGCAATACCTTCCAAGCAAGCAACCTTCAAGCCCTGGCGTTTCTCCAAGACTTCGATATATGCTTAGCCACTTCCACCACCTTGTTAGGATAGAAATACAAGCCTACCACAGCATAGTTGCTCTTTGGATGCTCAGGCTTCTCTTCGATACTCAGGCAATTGCCTTGCTCATCAAACTCTGCCACGCCATAACGTTCAGGATCACTTACACGATAGCCAAATACAGTAGCTTTGTTATTGATAATATATCATCGGTTTATCGAAGATAGGAATCTGCTGCTTGCTGATACCCTTTGTAATAGGATACAAACGAGTACCGCTACCACCTGCTAATACGATACCTTTCATGTTTATAGATTTATTATTTTAATAATCCCCACCTACTTCAGGCGGTCCCAGCCCGCAAAACATGGCGCAGACCGCTTTGGTCCGCCAGCCTTATAGCGAATCGGTTCCGAGCACTGGAGGGAGGTTACATCCTCTCGTCCCTGAGGGAAGAGAGGCTTGGTGAGAAAGGTGGAGCCTTCTTTAATGGGAAAAAGCGATGCCAATGAGTGCAATTAAAGCTCGCTTTATCAACAAAGAAGGACGGGATGCTTTTAGAAAAAAGATTAGATAATTTTAGAAATCAAAATCTATTTAATATTCAAAAGGACTTTCAAAGTCCTTCAATACCTTATGTTTCGTATCCTTCTCCGAAAGATTAGCGTGTTCCGTAGGAATGCGCCAATCGATACCAAGCGATTCATCCAAAATAGAGATACCCCCATCAGCCTCAGGGTGATAGAAGTTATCACACTTATATTGGAATACCGCAGTTTTTGAAATCTATTATTTCTTATTCTTTACCCTCCAGAAGAAGTGCCATGTTCTGAAGATAGGCTCACTTAGTGCCTCTGCAGGATAATATCGCACGAAATGCATATTTCTCCATATTTTCAGGAAGTATTTCTTTGCCATTCCTTGTTGTGTAAAATGACCGTACTTGGTGAAGTGCTGTCCGAAGTTGCCACCATTCAATATTTCTGATAACAACAACTTTCCTCGCTTTTCATCCATCGGAACAATCATCTTATCCTCAGACAATCCAAGCACCTCCTTCAGCACATACATCACCGCCCTTGCAAACTTCCACAATCCAAGATGTTTCAATTCCTTCTGCAATGTATCCTTAATCGCCAATAACTCATCATTATTCACTACATAATAGTAATCAATGATTTGCCTCAATCCAATCCCTTCATCGAAGAAATGATGATATAGATGCGTCAGCTGATAGATAATATTGAATGCCGTCGTTGGTATAGCTATTTCTCCAATACCGTCTGGCAGGCTAACAACATTTGAGCATTGCATATCCGTATTCCGCTTGAACCACTTCTGCAATCTGGCATGATAGATAGGATTATTCATAGAGCAAGGAAAGAAATGCAACTCAACTGGCACACCATCCATTGTTGTTTCAAGATGATGAAACCTTATATCAGCCTCTAGTTTAAAATGGCACTTAGCATATTCTGTTATCTCTTCCCTGCTTGCATTCACCCAAACATCAATATCCCCAGGAGTACGGGAATAAGGATTCGGATACATCAAGGCATTCCCTTGCCCTTTCAGTATGCAGCATCTCAGTCCATCCTCCCTCAGCATTGAGAAGAGCTTGCTCGCCACAGTATTCACCTTCATGTTCTGCCTGTGGATCTGTTGCGCCTTACCCATCCAAGTCATTAGCAAGTCCCTTTCTATCGGATTCTGCTTTAACTCATCTGAGTATTCTCTTCCCAATCGCTCAATACCATTAAAACAAAGCCCCAATATCGCTTGCTTGGAAGCAAAGGAATACAGCTGTTCCCAGTCTATATCGGCAACAACATTACTCATATTATCCTTTCCACCAAGATAATATTTCAGAAAATCAAAAATCATATCATTTATTCAGATATGCAATAAACTAACATCTTCCACGTTTCTATAATATAAAAAAGTAGAAACATGAGATTACGACATATCCATAGTATAATTAAAACATTTCGACTCCTTCTTTGGCGAATCCTTGATGCCATTGACCGCAAGCTCGGACCAGGTCCAGGCGACCATCGCCTCTAACCCACAATCAAGACAAAGTTTTACATAAACTTTGCCTTGATGAACTGTGGTACCTTCCAAGCCATTTTCATCAGCTTTGTCAAAGTCACAGGCTTGAAGCCATAGCCAGAATAAACTCGGATGTCCTCATCCCACATTTTCTTTCGCTTGGCAGAATCGGTACTCATACCACCCATGCGCATTCTCGTTACGAACTCATGGAGATACGCAACCTTCAGATGGCAGTTATACAGATAGTTCACCAGGAGGTTGGTATCAGCAGCAATCTTGTAGCTCTCATCATAGAGACCGCATTTCATCATCACCTCACGCTTGATATAGCAGGTAGGATGCAATGGCAGCCAGCCACATCTCACCTTCCAGCGAGCATACTTGCCTCCAATCCATTTTCTCACCACCTTATTGGTATTCTGCTCATTTACAAAGATACCATCGGCATAGAGGAAATCGCAATCAGTCTCCTCCATCTTCTTCACAACGTGCGATACCGTATCCTTGGCAAACATAAAGTCATCCGAATGGCAAAGAGCTATCACGTCACCCGTCGCCATACGAATACCCTTGTTGATAGCCTCATACATACCATGATCAGGCTCAGAGATAAACTTCACCTTATCTTCATGACCAGCGATAGCCTCACGGATAGCCTCAACAGAATGATCCTTGGAAGCACCGTCCACGATGATATACTCGATGTCAGGATAATCCTGCGCCAACACACTCTCCACAGCACCGCGAATCGTCTTCTCACGGTTGTAACAACTTGTTATAATCGAAACTTTCATTAGTTTTTAATTTTCCTTTCTCTAATTTTCATCGCAGGATTACCTTGGTAGATACCATTCTCCTCCATATCCTTCGTAGCCACACTACCTACTGTCAGTATGGCATTACGATGAACGGTTACACCAGGGCATACTGTGGTCTTAGCTCCTATCCAAGCTCCATCCTCAATTTTAATAGGTGCATTACGATAAGGCATAGAAGATATGGTATAGTCATGATTGCCAGTAAGGAGCAAAGCACCTTGCGAGATACATACATTGCTGCCAATAACGACCTTATCAAGATTATCTATCCAGCAACCTTCACCCAACCAGCAATCGTCACCAACTACCAAATTCCATGGCGACTTGATTATTACATTATTCTTGATAACTAAGCCCTTACCTATCTTTGCACCAAAAGCACGAAGCAAGGCTATCTTAATTCCCATAAATGGATTCCATGAAGCTCTTACAATAAGAGCATTCACGAAATACCATAATATTGTCTTTAATGTTGATGCTCCTTTACTAAAATCAGAACCATCAAAGGAAGATAACAGTACATCATGCTGCATAACTCCTCCTTTCTTCACTAAGAGTTACGCAAACATCAGATGCATGAAGACAAATTAATCTACACCAATCTGCCCCCCCGAATTTCAAAATTTTACGTTTTTTATTCATTATATTAAAAAAATTATTCATAGAAAGAACTTGTATCAACTTCTATCTCAGCTTCCGAATCGACAATTTTCCAATCTTTTGTATCAATCCGAATGTCAAATGTCATAGGAAAATTTGCATTAAAATCACAATCCCCCTCATTGTCAAATTCTATGCACATATCACACACAGCTTCCCCTTTTAGAAGAATCGCCTCTTCATCTATGTCTATATCATTATATGATACATCCGTAATGTCATCAACGTATGAGTTATGTCCGAGGTCTTCATAAAGACTATGCTCATTCATGTAATCAACCAGTAATTTTTCTATCCCCTCTATATTGATAGAAGGCTTGAGAGAACGAAAATCAGCAATAGCCAATTGGAATTTGATATTATGTTCTGTTGCAAATTTGTGCAGTTTGATAAAATTCTCTCTTGACAGAGCCTTATTTTTTATTTCAATAATCCTTTTGTCTTCACCTTTTTCGGCATACAAATCAGCAGTAAAACCATCTACAGAATAATTATCAAAGACTTGAAAACCCTCTTCCTTGAGTTCATCAGTGATTTGATCACGCACAATTTCATGCCAATATTTCTTGATGTACTTTTCTTTTACTTCCATATTGTTTCAAGACCTATTTTATAAAAATTATCGTTTATTTCCCCACACTCAATATACGTAACTGAAAGATGATCCTTATCGTATACGCCATTATAAAAATCGTATATGTCCGCTGCTATTTCAGATTCGAGAAGTGTCATATCAAGCATTGAAATACCAATGCTGGTATCGCAAGGAATTCCTTCTGACAGACAGAAATACACTTGGGAATCATCCTTGAATAACTTCTTGGAGAAAGCATCTTGTATGTATTTTACTATGTTATCCACATCTCGTTGCTTTCGTCTTTTATAGATATATACCACAAGAATATAGCATCTTTTGCTTCTATCATAAGGAGCTTTCTGTCCCTTTAAGCCATATTTTTCATCAAGAATTCCACGTATAAACTTTTTAAATTCCTCTTTTTTCCCATTACCAGCATTATTAAGCGAAATGGGTTCTTCTTTCAATAATAACTGATACATGTCATCATCCATGTTTTAAGTAACACCAAGATTACTTTACAAATAATCCTTATAAAGTTGATAAGATTTACATTCACAATCATAGGAAAATCTGCTTGGCATAGACTTAAACGTAGCTGAATCCATGTGATTAACTTTCAACACAGGTTTATACAAAGTCTTGCCACCTACCTTTTCTAGTTGAAGAGTCAGCAACTGTTCTTCTCCCATCAAAAAGCTTCTTGTATCAAGCATTTTGATTTGTTTCATATATGCCTTAGTCAATATAAAACAAGCACCAAAACCTATGTAGATATATTGCTCCTTATCATACCCAACCTTATTAATCTCATGACGGCGAATGTTGAACGTATTCAACAACCATGCAAGAAACAAAGCCACATACCAATTAGAATAATAAAAGCGATAAAGTAATTTACGTATGGGTGAAATTCTATTGATAAAATGAGGATTCTGATGTATTCCATCCATACGAATAATATCTGGTGATACTACCATTACATCTTTTTCAAAATGCAATGTAGAAAGTATAGCCATGAAATCATCCTCATAAATCAAATCATTGTTGGCTACAATCATATAGTCGAAATCTATATTCTTTAAGTAAGCCAGTTCCTGCCCCTTTGCCATGGCAGGAAAATAGCCGATGTTTCCAGGCAAGAACAATCCATCAACATTTTCTTTGCCTTGGATGTAGGCTTTCAATATATCTTGCTCTTCTTTTCGGGAATCGTTGTCAACAACAACAACACTCAACTTTGCAGATTTCTGCTGTTTCAAAAGTGAATCACAACAATTACAAGATAATTGAGAATTGTTGTAATTCACCATAATAACACATACATTCATATTTTTAACTGTATATTGGTTTTAATATGTTTGCAAACTCATTGAGGTCAGTCATTTTTCTGAACTCAGCAACTTTACTCTTATTTCTATTTTTCTTTATGACCTTTAGCTTATTAACCAAAGCATCTATATCTTCAGAAAAGTCATCTGCTATGACACCTATTTCATATTTGCGAGCCAATTTTGCAGCTCCCATCACATTAATATTTACAATAGGAATCAAGTCTGCTGCTATATATTCTATAAATTTCACACCGACACGAGTATCCTTCTTGCTCATTAGCTGTAATCCATAAGTACAACGAGCATAATAAGCAGGAAGCGCTGCATAAGGAACATTGTAGTAAATTTCAACACGGCTTCTTATCTTGTCATATTTTTGCTGCTCAAATATTGGCATCACTTTATGTGCAGGGGAACCTGTACAAACGATTAATTTAGAAGTTTTCATCTTCTCAGCTACAGACATAAAGAAATCCAGATAAATAGAAATATTATTCCAATGTCCTAGACTACCAGTATATAAGAAATTAGAATCATCATCATGATTTGGTACAGACAAGAAATGCTTGTAATTGATAGGATTATATACCAAACAATACTTACTATCATCAGATTGCAAGCCATGTCTTTTCAATACCGCATCTCTAAACAAATCGGAAATAAACAAAGTTTTCTTAAACTTCAGGAGCATTTCCTTTTCAATCTTTTTCCAATATGACACTGTAGAACTATTCGCTTTGAAATTTCCTACATTAATGTTTTCTTCAATCCAATCTGTTCTTGTGTCAAATATAACTCGCTCTTTCTTCTTGTAAAATTTCAAAAAGCCCAAAGCCGCTTGATAAGAGCGGATGCTATATAATATTTCAGAATGTTCTTTATCATCTTTTCTATTCAAGTATTTGATATAAAAGAATACATTCAAGAAATAAAAAGGCAGTAAGAAAAACCTTAACAGCATAAATCTGGTTGGATAAAACAACACAGGGAAGTTCCTCACATTCACCCCATATTCAGCCAGTTCATCTTTAGTAGCCTGAATATCAGTTCTACTCTTAAATAAAAATGGTAAGGATGTAAAAGACAATACATCCAATGAATATTCTTTCGTTTTTACCAATTGGAGTAAAGGCAGAATATTCTGAGAATATATCAAACCTTTATCCCAATAAGGTTCATTAAATACAACTAATCTTATTTTTTTCATTCGTTTTTTGATTTTATCCCCAAATCTTTGCAATGTCTTTCAAAGGCAATGGAGACTTAGTTGGCAACTTCAAATAACTTCCTACAATTTCATCATACTTCTCTGGATGAAATCTGTCCATACCACTTGAACTTGTAAAAGTCATTTCACCAAAATACAAACGACCATCTATCTCATAGAAATCCACTCTGACAAAAGCAAAACCTTCACTCAGCTTGGCTGCGAACTCTATCATTTTATCCAAGTTCTTAGGTTTCTCAACATCCGTCTTCTCATAGTTGTCATAGGTAAACTCCATTTCCTTCCAGTTCAGATCGTAAATATTTCGCTTGTGGTTGGTATATCTCCCAGTATCAACCCATACAAATTTTACCCCCCCCGAAAAACAAAAGAACTTATAGTCAACCAAGTCACCATTGCCCATAAATTTCTCGCAGACAATCTTTGGAGAGATTAAACCATAATGAAGCTCGAATCCCTTCTTGAACGCATAGTTAGTAGATAGCCAACGCTTAAACTTCAACTTGGTTTCCAAAAGATTCAACTTTGCCTTATCTTTCACCAAAACATTGGTAGAAGAGGCATGGTTAGTTTTCAAAACAAACTTATCAGGAAGTTTACTGAAGTCAATATCCTCAAACTTGTCAAACACACCCAAGATTGGAATAAGATACTCCTCCCCAATTTTTTTCTTGACCCATTCTCTTACAGCAAACTTATCTGCGAGCATACCCTTGATAGGTGTGCTATCATAAAGTTTTAGCCACTGTATCTTCTCATTAAAACCTTTTGGATTCTCAAAATCAGGAGCATAACCAAATCTATTGCTAAAGATTTGCGACAAACTATGTTCAAACTCCGGCGCTGTATAATGCAAGTATTTTTTATTATACTTGTTAACAAAATACCACTTAAAATTCTTCAGTAATTCAATTGTTATCATAATTATTTCATTAAAAATTTTGAATATAATTTCTTAGGTTGAGTTAATACACTTAAGATTCTTTTTCCAAACAAATACCAATCTCTATATAAAACAAGAGATGGCATAAACTTTAAAATAGCACGTATATGATGATTGATTTTGACTATTTTTAAATAATTAAAATTTCCAACAACATCAAAATCTACAGCCTCTTGTTTATGTTCAAAAAGTTCTATCCACTTTCTCAAAATGACGTCTCTAGAAAAATTATTTGAAATATAATTAAATCCGGCATCAAAATCATGCTGTTCTTTTTCTAATAGTTTTGTTATAGATACAGCAAGTTTTTTCGGATTATCATACAAGATGCCATTCTTAGGATACATTGTATCTAATAAACCAGGACTCTTCAATGAAGCAACCATTAAACCTGCCATTTGCATCTCTACCATAGTATAACCAAAAGTTTCCCAAGAACCTGCATTTACAACACCAACCTTACATTTGTTTAAAACTTCCCATTTTTCCTTTCCCATAATCCCAAGAAAATGAACAGACGAATTTATTTTCCCATCCTTCAATATTGGTTTTAGCAATTTTTGCTCATAAAACTTTTCTGCAATTCCAAAACGCCCCATCACCGCATTGCTATTATATAAGCGTCCACTTCCTATAATATACAATTGAGACGTTGGATATTTTTTCAAAACTGATTTCCAAGCTTGTGTCAGATAATGAACTCCTTTAATTGCATTAATAGCACCGACATATACGACATCATTTTTTTTGGGTACAAAATGTACATTTGATGGATTTTTAAAATCACACATATTATATATATATGTTGCTTTTTTATAAATGTCATGATCGTACCATGTAAGCATTTGCGTTTTACTAACAGCTATGATTTTCTTAACCATAGGTTCCGCAGCTAACACATTAAGTCCCTTGTTGGTAACAAAGCAATGACACCATACTATAATATCCACATTAGTAGTTCGAATTTGGTCAAAAAAATATTGGGTCAATGTATCTGCACCTATCTTATTTACTATCAAGCAATCTATTTGTTTTTCCTTTAAAGCAACCTGCAAAGAATATACATCAGGAGTCAAAATAACGTTTATATCCTCTGGCAACGCCTGCTCTTTTTCGGCAAAAAGGAAAAATTTAAAAGAAGTGCTATATTTTTCCTGCAAACCAAATAATACCTGAAGCATAGCATAAAATGTTCCCCCTATGCCAGGATTTCCATCACGTATCTTCTTACAATTTTTATCAGCAAACTTGCTATTTGTATAATAAAAAGCTATCCTATTCATTTTTGTTTATTTTTAAATAATATGGACCTCCAATAAGAATGATTAATGTACAAACCCAATATGGATAGAAATTTTGACTGTTCATCAAAATCAGCATTAACACTAAAAATAAAGAATCCTTGCTTCTGCAATTTTTGTATTGAACAAAAAAAGCAAAAGCAATTAATAATAAAGGTACTATGCCACTTCTTATTGCTATAGCTTTATATCCATTAATACCTTCTCCAATCATTGCCTTATCATAGATATGCGTACCGAAATAAATATCGTCAGACTCTTTAACCTTATTATAAATATTATCAACAAAATCTGTAACTCTATTATCTCCAGTAAAATCGCCATCTTCAAATACCAGTCTCTCTGCTATAGCCTTGGTTAATACTGAATCCTCATTGGCTTGCATATAAAAATACATACCAGCTATAAAACATAAAGAAGCAGCAATACTTATAATACATTTTTTCACATTACCTCTTGACAAAGACAAATAGATAAAAGCGACAATTGAATACAGATATCCTGCCAAACTTAAAGAAAACAAAAGTGCTATGAATAAAATAAGCACATACTTATTTTTTAAGTTAAATTTATTAATCAACAACAATGGAAATATACCTACAATTAAATGTCCTGGCTCAATAAAAACGCTTTGGAATCGTTTATATGGCATCCAACTTGAAACAATATTAACATATTGCATATCAAATCCCTTATTATAAGATCCATCTGGTGGGAAAAAGGTACCACTAGGAATATTTACTATCAAGAACACTATATGAACCGCCAAAGATATTCCAACACATATAGCCATTTTCTCTGTTATAAATCGGAGAGCCTCAACCTTTAAATCAGATCTTAGATAAAACAAAAAGACAAGAATTACGATTGATGGTAACACACCCAATGTTGCATTTACACCCATAGTGAAATGCAAAAACAACAATGATAAGAAAAGCAAACACATACGTAATTGATTCCTATTTACAGATTTTTTATCAAACAAATATGGTTTGCAAAAACATGGCAACAATAAAAATACGGTAAATAGTGCATAAACAGGATTCTTCACCCAGGTTCCATAGAAAAACCATGGTTGCATAGCGGTAAAATACCCAAAGAACAAAGTCCAATTTAAGTATTTAACATCTTTATTTACTTGATAAGCCATCATCCTTTAAACTTTTTAAGGAGTTTATAAATTTGGTTATAAGGGAATGCAGATGTATAAATACCAAACTTTACCCATAAATACACATAAGGTATTTTAAGCGTCTTAGCCTTTAATATAGTTTTATACAAACCAATATCATTGCTTTGGATAACAGCTAATACATTACGCATTGCCTTTTCATTATTTATATCAAACTTAGCATAAACAAGAGAATTACAGAAATATGCTCTTACAATATTAAATAAAGGAATAGAAATGTTTTTTTGTCTATAATCCGAAACTGATGGAGTTTTTATATATGACACATAATCTGTCAAAATCCTGTCGCAAACTCTATTATAATTATTAATATTTTTCGAACTTACAGAATTGGAAACACTCTGTCCTTCTCGTCCTAAGAAGTATTGATATAGTACAATATCATAAAAAATGATAGTTTGAGCATATTTTAAAGGAAAATACACATATTCTGTATCCGTATAGCTAATGCCAGTTTGCAAACGGACATTATTCTCTTTTAAAATAGAAGTTTTAAATGTCAATGTGTGCATAAGAATAACATCACGACACAAAGACAAGTTAATTTCATCCAATCGATAAACCTTGTTGTAAGAAAAGTGGGGCAAGGATGTATTAATCTCACAATTATTGATTTTGTCAACCGTTGTAAAATTCGTCACCAAAATATCAGTATCTTGATTTTGACTAATCTTTTTCAATAATCCAACAAGACCCTGAGAAAGAAACCAATCATCTGCATCTAATATACGAAAATATATTCCTTTAGCTTCATCTATTCCTTTATTTACACAAGATCCATAGTTGCCATTCTCCTTATCTATAACTCGAAAAGTACCGGGGTACTTATTTTGATACTCATGCGCAATTGCAGAGGAATTATCCTTGCTACCATCATTCACAACCAGAACTTCCAGTTGCTTCATTTGTTCCTCTGGTACAATCAGTGAGTCAAGGCATCTGCGCAGATAGTCTTGCATATTGTATGTAGGTATTACTATCGTTAATATTTTTTTCATATCAGTTATTTTTCTTATTTTCAGTTAACTAAAGAACATTTTAGGCTTCATGCCGCCAACAGAAAAATATCTCACAAATAATAGCTGATGACAATAAGCCTGTCAAAGTCCATTTTTTTATTTCACTATATGATTTTAGAACCTCTCCATCACCTTCTCGATAATAGGAGCCATGTCGTAGTACTTATACTCAGCCAGTCTGCCACCGAAGATGACATTCTCCTCCTTATCAGCTAGTTCCTTGTACTTGGCATATAGTTCAGAGTTCTGCTTGTCGTTCACAGGATAGTATGGCTCCATGCCGTCTTTCCACTCAGTACTATACTCCTTCGAGATAACAGTCTTAGGGGTATCATATACCTCAGCACCAAACATCTCGAAGTGCTTGTGCTCAATAACACGGGTGTAAGGTACTTCACGCTCAGTATAGTTTACCACCGCATTGCCCTGATAGTTGGGCTTGTCTATAACCTCTGTCTCAAAGCATACTGTACGATAATTTAGTTTACCAAACTGATAATTATAGAATTCATCTATCTTACCTGTGAAAACTATCTTGCCGGCAATGCTTTCCCAATATTCACGGTTTTCAAAGAAATCAACATCCGTCTTTGTCTCAACTCCTTCAAGTAAACCATCAATGAGTTTGTTATAACCACCAACAGGGATTCCTTGATACTTATCATTGAAGTAGTTATTATCGAAGATGAGACGAACTGGCAAACGCTTGATAATGAAAGCAGGAAGCTCGGTACACTTTCTGCCCCACTGTTTCTCAGTATAGCCCTTAATAAGTTTCTCATAAATGTCTTTTCCTATCAATACCTGTGCCTGCTCCTCTAGGTTACGAGGTTCTGTAACACCATCAGCTTTCATGCGAGCAACAGCTTCCGCTTTCTGTTCGTCAATCTTAGCCTGCGCCTCCTCAGGTGTAGTTACTCCCCACATCTGATAGAAGGTGTTCATATTGAAAGGCAGATTATAGAGCTTGCCCTTATAGTTAGCCACAGGAGAGTTGGTATAACGATTGAACTCCACGATAGAATTCACAAACTCCCACACCTTTTTATTGGAGGTATGGAAGATGTGTGCGCCATACTTATGCACGTTGATACCCTCGATGTTCTCACAATAGATGTTACCACCCAAGTGAGCTCGCTTATCTATCACCAGGCACTTCTTGCCTTGCTTGTGGGCAAGATGAGCAAATGTGGCTCCGTAAAGACCGGTGCCTACTATTAAGTAATCGTAATGATTTTCCATATAATAATTATCGTTTTATTTTTGACAATATTTGAACTAGCATCTCGTCCTTGCAGATACATAGGATAATGAAGTAAGCTAAGACTCCACTGCAACCTTGTAGAAGCAAGATGGTGAGCGTAGGTAGTTGCAAGAGACTTATTCCATATAAGGCGAAAGCCATCACAATGCAACCCAACGCATAAGTGAGATGCGATTTCTTAAAATATGTTATAGGTATATACTTGCGACCAATGAAATACATTGAAACAGTCGTGGCTACCTCCGCTCCCAAATAAGCTATAGACGTACCTATATAAGAGAAAAACGGAATCAAACACAAATTGAGTATCAAGTCGGCTATCGCTCCTATACCGCAGCACAAAGTCACTATATTTATTTTTCCCTTAGGAAACAAAACTTGAATGCCAAAGACATTGGAGATTGCTACCATTAATATAATAGGTGCTATAATCTGCGATGGCAAAATGGAGTGTTCAAACTTGACTCCACACAATGCAGTGATAAGACTTGGCGCACAGAAGATGAGACCAATCGTTATCGGAAGTGCTATCGCCAAAGTGAAATCGTATGATTTTTGAATCAAACGATTGAATTCATCTTCCTTATTCTCTGCTATCAGATGAGAAGCTCGTGGCATCATGACAGAACCCAAGCAAGAGGACATCGTTAACAGCATTTGCATCACCTTGGTAGCAGCAGCAAAATATCCTACCGCCAATGCATTCTTCAGGAATCCCAGCAATACCGTATTGAGTTGGAGATAAATACTGGTAACTACAGAGAATGAGAAGACTTTCAATACTGGTTTGATATGTCGCTTGATATGAAGTTCAGAGAAGATGATGTTCTCACGATGGATGTACTTACGAAGTCGGAAGAAGTTGAAGATATTTCCACCTAAGACTCCAAAGACGGTATAACAACCATAGTAGAGCAAATCTGTCTTACTCTTCACAAAGATGAACAAGAGAACTACCGAGACGGTCTTGATGATAAGTCCTCGTATGGTGATATACTTAAAATCCTCTATTCCCTGATAAAACCATTCACAGCCGATAGCCGTAAAGAAGATGGTAAGGCTCAGTATCAAGAACAATGGGATGTTGACTTGAATCTGCGGGACTGTCAAACATAGGATAGCGACGATAGCGTATCCCACCAATGTCAACATCGAATGCAGCAACAGAATCTCCATTGCCGTTCGATTCATCTGTACCACATCATTTCTATCTCTTGCTATCTCTCGGATAGCATACATCGGTATGCCCAAGCAAGTGAACAAGGAGATATAGCTGATGATGGACTGGAAGAAATTGATTTGTCCGATACCATCTGCCTCTATCACTCGGCAAATGTAAGGAAAGGTTATCAATGGGAACAGCATCTGTGTTCCCGTATTGATAAGGTTGAGTATATAATTAACTTTTACTGATTGTGCCATGTAAACATTTTACTGATTGAATTTTATTCTTTATCCAAATTACAAGCATCGCCAAGATGATGGTTCCAAATAACCTTATAAAGAAAGCAAGGAATGCATCCGCATTACTCGTTACAAAATCTCCCAAACCTAGATATGTCAAATACACCAACACATAGTTGAAAGGATCGGAGAAGAGATAGAGTTCATAACTATAACGAGAGAATGTCTTGTAAAGCCTGAGATTGGTAATACACTTGAAAGTGCCAAAATATTTGGTAAACTGGATCATGATGATGGAGCCATATACGCCCATCGCTACTGTATATATATAATGTGCTGCTTTCATAAAAGCAGTATCACCATTACCATATTTCCAAAAGACAAGGAGCAAGAGACTATAAATTACAATGTTGAGCAGTAAGACTTGCCCCCCCCACATCGTTGCATCAAGCTTGCGTAAATACTTAAAGCCAAATGCAAAATATACCAAATGTTTGAATGCAGCAAATATGCCCAGGAACTCAATTCCCTTATTAGTAAAATACGTCGCTACTATAGAAATGCCTACCAAACTAGGCAGAAACCAACATTTATTCGTTAGATGCTTTTGGTGCAAGCCATAATACATAAGGAATATCCAAAACAGGCTAGCCACAAACCAAAGATGTGAGTTACCCATCAAAAGGAATTGTCCCAGGACTATATCCTCTAATACATTAGCGGACTCAGAATAGTAGCCACTCATATACTTTAGAGGCACTGACAAGAGCAATGTGGTAAACAGGAAAGGTACAAGAAGTCTTCTCGCCTTGTTACTCACAAATGCCTTCAAGCCTGCCGCCTTATGTATGGTCAAGCTAAAGCAAGCTCCACTCAGCATCATAAACAATGGCATGTGGAACGTATAGATAAAGCTTACCATTGTAGTGAGCAGCTTCTCTCCAAAAGAATACTCCTCGGATGAGATATTGCTGAAATAACTAATACCACCATAAGGTGTCATTAAATTGAGATAAGTACAGTGCCCGATGATAACCAATAACATGGTTAATGTTCGAGCATCATCTATCCATAAAATATGTTTGTTTTGCATTGGAAATTACTTGTAATCTACTAAATGAGTTGGTTATCGTATAAATCATAATTTTGGAGAGACATATTTTCTATTACTCGCTGAATATTGTCTCATACCATTCACATATATAACCTCGGGAATGTATTCACCTTTAGCCTTCATATCTTCTTGCGCATCTCCTTTGCCTCTGGTATCGTATCGCCGTAAATGTCTTGAAACTCCTCTGGGAGCATCGAGAGCATGCGCTCTATAAATTTTGTCTCTGCCATAAGACTCTATTTGTATAAATCCACATTGACATCAAAAGGACTATCAAAATCCTTCAACATCGCACGCTTCGTATCTTTCTCTTAGAGATTAGCATGCTCTGTTGGGATTTTCCAATCGATACCGAGAGTGTCATTGAGAATAGAAATACCACCATCAGCTTCTGGATGATAGAAGTTATCACACTTGTATTGGAAGACGGCTGTTTCTGATAGAACTGCGAAGCCATGGGCAAAACCCTTTGGAATGAAGAACTGGACATGATTATCTTCAGTCAGCTCTACAGCCACATGCTTGCCATAGGTTGGTGATCCTTTGCGAATATCCACTGCTACATCAAGTACTCTACCCTTTACGCAGCGTACCAACTTGCTCTGGGTATATGGTGGGTGCTGGAAGTGCAGGCCTCGCATCACGCCATAGCGGCTCATTGACTCATTGTCTTGGCAGAAGTGAACACTGTGTCCCAGGATTGGGGCAACCTTCTCTTCAAACTCTCACTCGCTGAAGCTCTCGAAGAAGTAGCCTCGAGCATCACGGAAGAGGCATGGCTCTAGAATGAGAACGCCTGAAATATCAGTCTTTATTACATTCATCGTTTTTATATTTAAAAGTTGTTGGCTCCATGCCAGGTGCCGAGAAGTAGCTTATAAATAAGTCACACGAACTTCGCCTATCATACATTAACTACCTACTCCTTTATTTTTCTATTTTATACTAAAATAATCTGCAAGTATTGGAGTCAATACTTCTGCAAAGCGTTTTTTATCATGCCTATCACCAATTTTGACATCTTCATTATAATAGTTTTCAAAGAATAAAGTCTTTAATTGATTTGGCATTTGCCCTAACTGTCCTATACTACACCAAATCAAATCTAATTTACGCTCTACCTCAATACGCTTTAAATGAGCTGCAAATTTAACAAATTCTTTATTTATTACTTTATAGGAATCAGTATCTATATTCACTACTTGTTCTGCTAATTCCCCATGGTTAATTGGTGCGTTTGCAAAGAAAGATTCTGTGCCAAAAAATGGCTGATTAGGAAAATCCTCATGCAAATCAAAAAACACACGCAGCACAAATTCTCCTATAACGACATCAAGAACTTTATTCTTATACTGTGCAAACAGAAAGCCATTTCCTGTCTTACAATAATCATGGCATCTCAGTATCTTATAGCGAAAAGGTACATCACTGAGTATCGTTTCTAAACTTCCGCCATTTTCTTTTAGTTCAAAATAGCTTTTCAAAGAAAGTTGTAAAATTTGATTTAACTCATCTCCTAAAGAAAAGCCGTAATCTTCTGTAACAGACATTCTCCAAACTACAGACAGCCAAAAGAATAATGGTATATCATTTTCAATTTTTGCTTGTTGATTTATAAAATGAGCATAAGGTGACTCCAAAAATACAGAAAGTCTCTTTTCACATTGAGGACAGAATACGAAATCTTTTGCAACCGAATTCTTTGAAAGTTCCTCATCAATCCGTTCTTGTGTAAGCTTATCTTTATCAAACAAATCTTCAATTTTAGTGTCAGGTACAGATCTACCAGTATATACACTATCAATTGAGCTTGATATTGTAAAAAGAACTTCAGAATCACGCTTTCCAGAAGAATTATAACTCGAAAATGATGTTATAAGGAAACTAGGCACTATATGAGAATTGGTCTTAGTTGCCTTTTTCTGATTACAAATTAAACACACATCACTCATAGTTTCTCATTTTAAATAACAACCTTTATCTATACTATGTCCTAGATTTATATCAGGAACTCTTTGAAATCCATCTCGTTCTAAATTATCTTTTAATCTCTTCGATGCTCATAAGGTATTCGGTTGGATTGAGGACTCACAAACTTAATCTCGACGGAATATATCACGAGTATAGACTTTATCCTTTACATCATCCAGACAAGCATCGTAGCGGTTGGCGATGATGGCATGGCTCTGTGCCTTGAAGGCTTCGAGGTTGTTCTCTACTCTACTGCCGAAGAAGGTGCTACCCTCTTCCAGGGTTGGCTCATAGATAACTACCTCTGCACCCTTTGCCTTGATACGTTTCATGATGCCTTGGATGGCTGACTGGCGGAAGTTGTCGCTGTTTGACTTCATGGTCAGGCGATAGACACCAATCACGCAGTTGTGCTCCTTGCTGGCATCATAGCTGTTGGCATCAGCATAGCTATAATAGCCTGCCTTCTGGAGTACGGCATCAGCGATATAGTCCTTACGGGTTCGGTTGCTTTCTACAATTGCCTCTATCAGGTTCTCAGGAACATCGGCATAGTTTGCGAGGAGCTGCTTGGTATCCTTTGGCAAGCAATAACCACCATAGCCGAAACTTGGGTTGTTGTAATGGGTGCCGATTCGTGGGTCAAGACCTACACCATCGATGATTGCCTTGGTATCGAGTCCCTTTACCTCTGCGTATGTATCCAACTCATTGAAGTAGCTTACTCGGAGTGCCAGATAGGTATTGGCGAAGAGCTTAACTGCCTCGGCTTCCTTCATGCCCATGAAGAGAGTATCGATGTTCTCCTTGATGGCACCTTCCTGGAGCAAAGCGGCAAATGTCTTGGCAGCTTCCTTCAACATCTCGACATTGGTTACAGACTTGATAGCCTCGTTCTCCTCTGCAAACTCTGGGCGCTCGATAATCTTTGGATAGCCTACGATAATACGGCTTGGGTAAAGGTTATCATAGAGTGCCTTGCTCTCACGAAGGAACTCCGGAGAGAAGAGAAGGTTGAACTTCTTCACGCCCTTCTTGGCATACTTCAAGTAGAGGCTACGGGTATAACCTACAGGGATGGTGCTCTTGATGACCATCACTGCATCTGGGTTTACCTCCAGAACCAGGTCGATGACTTCTTCTACATGGGTTGTATCGAAGTAGTTCTTCACTGGGTCGTAGTTGGTTGGTGCTGCAATCACTACGAAGTCTGCATCCTTATAGGCTGACTTGCCGTCAAGGGTTGCCACGAGGTTCAATGGCTTTTCAGCCAAATACTTTTCGATGTAATCGTCCTGGATTGGAGAAATCTTATTATTGAGTTTCTCCACCTTCTCTGGGATTACATCTACTGCTGTTACATGATGGTGCTGAGACAATAGCGTTGCTATGCTCAGACCGACGTAGCCGGTACCGGCTACTGCTATTTTTATATCTTTGAAATTTTTCATCATTATAGTGGGTTTTTATTTTTGTGTTCTTAAAAATAAGAATTTCTAAAATCATCCCGTCCTTCTTTACCATTAAAGAAGGCTCCACCTCTCACCCCTGCCCTCTCTCCTCAGGAGCGAGGGAGGAAACCGCCCTACTCGGTACTGTTTATGCCCCACCTGTCCCTCCCCTGCGGGAGGGTCCTTACCCTATACCCAAGCCCTAAATCCCTACCATAGGGATTAGGGATGTAACCGCCCTACTCGGTGCTCGGAACCGCTACGTTCTAAGGTTGGCGGACCATCAAAGGTCTTCGCCATATTGTGCGGGATGGGACCGCCTTGATGTAATGCTGTAAGGTGATATACCTATTGAAACTTTCGATTTTGCTTCTTCTTTAACCAAATCTCTCTGCTTAACCAAGGCATAATAATCAGGTTGGAATTTATCTGCAAAATTATCCCTGGATAAATGAGTAGAGGCATTTAAACTAATCCTTCAAATTAGGTCAATTTCAAACTATGCTCTATCTCCTCAGCCCATTCTCTGCATCTTTCCTCTGCCACTTCTTCAATAATCTCTGGTTTAAGTTCTCGATAACAATTGTATAAGTCATCGAAATCCACAGTTTCATCATGAGCCTTCAAGCTCTTAATGAAATCTGACTTTCTTTTCTCATCCTCAGGATGGCATGAGTCTGGCCAAAAATCAAGCCAAAATCTCATTTTCTCTTTTGATTCTTGTGATAACATAAGCATAAATTTAAAATCCTAAAATTTTATTATAGAAAAGCGCTGCCATGCTCTTTGCCCTATCCCCTATCATTTCTTCTTCCCAAACAGGATGCTTATCGGTAAAATCATGTACCCATTTATAGGTGGACTTTTCATATACTTTCAGTTTCTCTGCGTAATCTATCTTATCCGCCTCAGTATTCAAGTTACCCTCCAACATAATCAAATTGCCAATGTTAGTAACATTTCCCTCATTACACTCAGGAAGAATATGCTCTATTGAAGAATCATCCTCAAAAATCTCCTTCTTCTGATAATAACAATTGAGCTTTTGAAGCGCATACTTACATTTCATATTAGCTGCCGTCGCTTTCTTGGTAAAACAAAGAGAGATAAATTGCTCTGTAAACTGTTCTTCCGTTGGAATTAATGGAGTCAAACAAGCATACAACTTCGACTGAATTATCTCCTTAGTTTGATTCTTACTTGAACTTTTTCTAATCGCTATGGAAAACTTTGAATAAATTCCATCCAACCTATTTGCCTTTCCTGACATCACTGCTGTATATGCAAAATGGAAATTCTCCAAAAACAGTATCACTTGTTTGAAATCCTTGGTAGATATCAAGTTATTGTCTTTTACCCATAATAATGCCATCAAGACTACTCGAACTTGCGCTATACCGAAGTAATTAGACAGCACATTAAAACTCTGCACTAACCAAAAATATTCCTTTCGATTATGGTAATCATCTCTGGTAGGTTTGATAATCTGAACATAATACTTGGCATTCTGCACTAATGAATCTAAAAAAGACTCATAATCACTTGTCTTGACAATAGACAAAAAACGATCGTATAACTGACTTGCTCCTGTTTGCCTATAACAAGAATTCCAAAAATGGCGATAATATGTTCCGATTCCTACAGAAGCTAAATCACATTCATTGATGATGCTTTTCAGTTCATCCCATTTACATTTGGCATAATCTGCAGGTTCCGTTTTACGAAGTTTCTCAAACAAGCGATTCTTGATTAAGTCTATTGCAGCAAGTTTCTTACCCTTAGCATTCAGTATCTCAAAAATACGATAAGCCTGATTAGTATCATCGGTAGAAATGGATATGAAGATACAGTTCAATATTTGGTCTCGAATAGCTTTGAGTATATCAATTAAACTTATGTCATTCTGAAAGCCATCACATTTTTCAGACATAAAATCCTTCAAATTCTTTTCTTCCAACCGAGAACGGAATAAGCGATAGGTAGTTTGAATACACAATTCCTCTTCAGAGGATGGCTCTTGCTTAACTATCTTCTCTCTATCTTGAATATAATAGGAGAAATAAGGATAACTACTCTCACTTTTGATAATGCGGACTTCATTTCCATCATCATCACTAGTCATGATATAACTGAAAATCAGTTTACTCAAATTATCCTCACCTTTCTCTCTGAATATATCAGAGATGGCAGAGAATAATATCGTTATCGTGGTGATGCGTTGTTGCCCATCCACTACTTGTATTTCCTTATCGCTTTTCTCATCGAAGTTGCCAATGAAAAGCATCGTGCCCAAAAAGTAAGAAGTGGTTTCCAGTTTTCCATCCTTACATTTCAGGCATTTGATAATGTCATCAAGAAACTCTTCACAATTCTTCTTTTCCCAAGAGTAATCTCTTTGGAAACGAGGTATCATAAACTGCCTCCCTGACTTTAACAGTGCCTTAATAGTTTTATCTGCTGGTTTTATGTTCATGGTTCTCTAATTTAAAATTTTGTTATTCGCCTAAAATTCCGATAGTTAGATATATGCTAAATTTTCACGACACCATTTAAGCTAAACATAAAGCTTGAAGTTTAGAGATAAAACTTTGAAGACCTGAATAGCTCAAATTATGAAGTTCTAACTACATACCATTGCTAAACCCAAGATTGACATACTTGAAGACAACAGTATCCTCGGTCGGAAACAGATTTATTATCCCTAGCGGATTTTTTACTGTCATATTTATATTCTTCATGAATACTAATACATAATAAACGCTACCTAAGAATCTCTTGCATGAGTTGAATCGAACAACGCAATTCATCTTCAGTATATGTATAACCATTGTCATAATGATCAATGGCATTTCTTATATAAGAACAAATTGTATTATATTGAACACGTCCATAGCCAGAAATTTTCTGATGCAGATTGGAGATAAATGATTGATGATGATATATATATTCATCACAGGCCTTAACCTTTGACAGATTATACCTGTTCTGAATTTGACAGTACAACTGATTATGGTATTCTGCTGAAACAATATCAAAGACTAGAAAATTTACCTCAGCAAAAGTGACATCAGACAAATATGTAGGATGCTCTATTCTCTGAGCTTCTACTCTACCATTATGATTAATCAGGCGAACTACTAAAGATGTTTCATCCATCAAAGCTTTTTTGAGAAAAGCACTTGAATGAGAAGCCATAAAGATTTGGTTCTGCTGAATACCATTATCATCAGTAAATAGCTGTTTAAAATAGGAATGAACCTTTTCTTGCCACTTGGGATGCAAACTCATCTCAGGCTCATCAATAAACAGTAAATTATCTTTTTGTTCCGTCATGATTTCCAATATAGGAACTGTTCTTTCTATAATTTGCTTTTCACCAGAGCTTAAACTCTGTGTATCTATCTGCTTCCCGTATTTTGTGAAACCTATTACCTTTTCATGCCGGTCAGAGAATCCCATACCGAAATACTCCATATCTTCAAAGAAAGCATTAAAAGAATCAGCAAAAGTCTTCATTTTAGACTTCTGGAAGAACTCAGACCACCTTAATGGTGCATCATCATGCTTAATATTGTAATAAGCATAATTGATACTATCTTCATTCTGTAAATTTACTAGATGACCTATCACAGATGAAAAATCATCATTTTTTTGTTCTAAATGATCATTATTAGAATAAGACATTATAATTCCCTCAGAAGGTGGTCTTAATCCATCTGGATAATCATCATATATTGTGTTTATCAAAAATATACTATTCGTTTCGGCATCATATAGCTGATATTTGTGATTGTGCTCAGCATCATCGGGTACTCGCTCAAACCGACAAACTCTGCCACTCAATTCATACTCTATATATCGGTATATATATGTACGAGTTGGAGAACGAATAATCTCTTTGATAAACCTCAAAAGATTTGTTTTTCCAACACCGTTATCACCAACAAAAACTATGTTTTTATAAGGAAGCCCTGTTTGTGAATTTAAGAAATCTAATTCCAAATCTCCAAACTGAACTTCATTTAAAAACTTTACCTTGCGTATTTTGAGTCCCATATTAGTTTATTGTATATCACCCATACAGCGTCCCCACAATATTACAAGTAGTTACACATATCTGTTTTTTGAAAAAAGTTATTAAAGAAAACTTTAAGAACCTCCCCACGCCTTCGGCGCAGGGAGGTGGCGGTACGTTACTTACTCTTCTTGCTTTTCTTCGTCTTCTTTGAAGGCTTGGCGGTTCCTATCTCGCCCTTTTCCTGCATGTGCTTGAGGAGACCTTCAAAGTCGCCATTCTCGAAAAAGACTTTCTCGTCTTCGGGAACACCGGTTACTTTAAGTGGTACAAAACTTAGGGTTTCATCATGCACCTGCACATTGCCTTCGACAATGGCTTTGGCTAATGACATACCCAGTTCCTCTCCTAATGGTAGGAAAGTGCCTCGCTCGGCAGGAGACTCATGGTCTTCTATAGGATCGCATGGAGCATAACCGATTCGCTCGTCTGGACTCATAATGTAACACTCTACATGGTTGCCGTCCCATATTGGGGTATCGAGGTTCCAAGAGAAGTTGTAGGTTACTCCTTCTGGAGTACGGACTTTCTTTTCTTTGGTGAAACCTGAATAGAGACGAACTCGGTTTCCCTTGCGAAGATTCGTATCGGGAAACTCATAGAGACGGGCCTGGCTAGAAATAGGGAAGCCTTCCGCATTGTAGAGATAACGTACGAGCATGAGTCCTTCGAGGTTGCAACGTGCCGCTGCTTCCAATTCGACGTACTCATCCTGTTGGCCTCTGTTGTAAAGACCAGTGATTCTTAAATTAATCATAATTTGATTGAGTATTATAAAATGTAGAAGCAGTACAATTGTTTGGATTGTAAAGCGACAATCGTAAAACGCTTATTTTTCTTTGCTTAAGATGGGCGGGTAACCCGCCGTAGTATTGTTCCTCATTGCAGTATCGCTCTGCACTAGTCGCCACTCGAATGAGGAATATTGTATTTATAAACCGAGACTTGGCTTATGGCTAAACATTACAGCGCACAAAATGATTCTGCTTCCTTACCGGTTCTGCGGCGATAGTCATCACGCATACGCTTTTCCATTTGTGCTATGTATTCTGCCTTCCGCTCCCTAGAAGCCTTGAAGCAACGCATAAAATCTGCTTTTTTTTCTTCTATGTTCATAACGTAAGCTTCTTATTAATTATTGTATTGCTTCGACTCCCCTGTCCCCCTCTTGCGAAGAGGGGGTCCTTACCCAATACCCAAGCCCTAAATCCCTACCATAGGGATTAGGGATGTAACCGTCCTCCGGTGCTCAGAACCGCTACGCTCTAAGGTTGGCGGACCATCAAAGGTCTTCGCCATGTTTTGCGGGATGGGACCGCCGGGATGCTATTGGGGCATCAAAGGTCTCGCCAGGTTGTGCGGGATGGGACCGCCGGGGTATAACTTGCTTTAAACTTGCTATTATGCTCATATTACTCAGACAGATACCTAACTATCCAAGGTTTCAACTCAGGAATGTCTACTTCTATCGTATCCCATAGACTTTCGGGGTCTATGGTATAATAGCCATGCACAAGGACATGGCGCATACGCTCAATCTGACGCCAATTCACGCCAGAATGAGAATCACGAAATTCTGTTGAAAGCATATAGACAGCCTCACCTATAACTTCTACCAATTTGGTAAAGCCATAAAAGATGAGCTTATTCTTCTTGATATCTTCAAAAGTATATTGAGCATGAAACTCCTCTATGCTTTCTATCGCTTCAAGAATATGCTCTAACCTTCCCCTATCTCTAACTTTTTCTC
>ENA-ORUB01001523-ORUB01001523.1-human-gut-metagenome-genome-assembly--contig:-NODE-1523-length-24843-cov-3.417016_pt1 | contig 24843 bp, 18 predicted proteins | sample MGYA00241918_ERZ509200 | MGnify/ENA primary metagenome ERZ509200 (study PRJEB26280, sample SAMEA2338853) | human gut metagenome | biome: human gut; feature: human-associated habitat; material: faeces... | reverse complement strand
GTGCAGCAGTCAACAAACCAAAAGCATGTTCAGAAATAGCTTCAAACTTATAACCTGCATAAGCAGAACGTTCTTTACCATCCAAGTTTGCCGTATTTGCAGACCAAACTTTCTCAGTCAATACGATATATTTCTTATCAGCCTTACGATAGAAATAATATGTACCTGAAGTAGCTGCTGCCTTTGCTTCAATTTCTCCAGTAAATACATTACCCTGAAGATCTGTATATTCCTTATCTTTAGCAGAACCAATGATCAAGCCAAAGGCATTTTTAGTCAACATTGAATTCAAATCAGCCGCAGAGATAGCTACTTCCTGTATTTCCTCTACTTCCAAACCTGCTGAATATACACCATTAGCGCCCCAAACAGCATAAGTCAAATTATCAGCTGTTGCACCAGGTGTTGCAACTCCACCAATCTGAAGTCTCTGTCCTGTCTCATCAAATATAACCAAACCTCTTACATCACCACCAGGAGCAGCTTCTGTATAAAATTCAGTAACAACTTTATCACTAGGTAACTTCACAGACAATGGTTCACCACTTTCTGCATTAATTAATTGAATTTTACCATCTGTTGATGCGGGTAAAGATTCCCCTGCCTTAAGCACATTCTTAATTGTCCAATAACCAACTTTTGCGTCAGCCGTATTTAAGAAAGAAGCTCCATCAGCATCAATTGACAAATACTGAGCATCCCAAGTAGAAGGAGTAGCCGTCCAACCAGCACTAGATCCATTCATGGACATTCTTAACTGATAATATTTTCCATTATCAGCAACATCCAAAAGACTTTCTGCATTGGCAGTACCAATTACTCCACCAGCCAGCAATAAGCTAGCCATCAAAGTAGAAAACTTTTTGTTCATAATAATAAAATTAATTGTTAATAAATAGATTAATAGACTTTTTCAAACAACTAATTTTACGAAGAGACTCTATGATCCCCGCGATTCATTATGAACGGGCATAAAAAAACGCGGGCTAGTTGTCTATTATTTATTCTAAGGCATCTGGAAATTCGCCCACGTCACAATAATAGAACAATAGCCCGCGCTTATACGATATAATACAATCCACCCATCTAGGGCGGATACTTCTATATACGTAGTCCACGCAAGCATTTACTGTCCATTATTCCGTGACGTTAAAAATTTTCCAGATTTTTAGAATAGGAATAATCTTCGTAAAATGCTTACATAATTTATGTATAAACCGCACTCGCGAACCGCTGTTCGCTACGGAATCACTGCAAAGATAAAGAGGTTTTCCGAATCAACAAGAAAAAACTTGCATTATTTTCCAAAATATATGGATTATAGGACGAAACAAATGGATTTATAGCACAAAACACCCCGTTTTCAGTACATGATAAAATGCCGGCGTATTTTGATGAAAAGGTAGGCATGAATTCTCCAAAAGACGCCGGCTTTTTATTCATTCATGCCTATGTTTTTCTACCAATCCAACGGGAATCGTTTTCAATCTTCGTTGGATTGATTTCCGATTCTCGTTTATTTGAATGGCTCGTTCTACCTATATATAATAGATATCCCATATCGGATTTATTTTTATACCCTTCACACACGGTCCTATCTCTCTTATATTCTGCGATTTCCTGTGAAGGGCGTGAAAGGAGGCTCTATATTCGTACTTTTGGCTTGCCCCAAAAGTACCAAAAACTCAAGATCGTATTCGTTCTTTTGCCTTGATGCAAAAGAACCAAAAAATCAAGGCTGCGTCTGCTGAGCTACTCCGTCTCTCCGTTTCGCTGTGCGCGCCGCAAACTCGCTGCGCTCAGACAGCGACGCTCCGGCCGCTTCACTCCGTTCCTACGCTTAACGCGCACCAGAACGAGGCCAATCCAATTGACAATTGAGAATTGACAATGGACAATTTTCTTCTTCTCTTTCATTTATCCATGGAACTTGCCTTGCGACTGTAGAGGCGTAGCGTTGCTGCGCCTCAAAACGACGTTCTGCACAACCAAATAGCAATCAATAAAAAACGAATGGGTTTATTGTGTTATTTATTGTTTTATCCTGCCGCGTTGGCTGGAGGCGCAGCACGCTGCGCCTCTACTCACATGGTATGTCCAACAAATAAATTCCATGAAATCCGTACTGAATGAATTGTCGTCAATTGTCAATTGTCCATTGCTTTGGCCTAACGGAGGAGGCGTTAAGCGGTCGACCGAGCGGAGCGTTAAAAAATCTCGGCTGTTTGAGCCGAAGGCGAGTTTTCCGAGATTTTAGCGCAGCGACCAAGACCGTAGCCTCCGTAGTGTGAGCCTTGAACTTTTGGTTCTTTTCTTTCAAGAGAAAAGAACGAATACAACCTTGAACTCTTTGGTTCTTTCTAGATCAAACAAGAAAGAACGAGAAAATACATCATAAAAACAGAAAGCACGGAAACCTCGCATCACACAGTCATCAAACCATGTTGCTGCGAATTCCGTGCTTGATTTATCAATAGGATAATAAGAAATCTATTTATTTCAAGGCATAAATACGGCGAATGATATCAACAATTTTCAATCCTTCCAGCGCCGTTGTCGTATTCTGAGCACCCGTGTGCTGCAGGACTTCCACGACGTTACGGATCACGAAATTATGATTCTGCGCCGAACCTTTATACGGTCCGTAGTCATTACCCGGATTTGTCGGAGCCAATTCAGGCATCTCATAGTCTTTAATATGGCAATACTCTACCTCGTTCATGTACTGACCGCCAATCTTGACGCTACCGTTTTCTGCCACAATCAGCATACTGCTTTCCATGTTCTTATTCCAAACCGCAGTCGAATAGTTCAAACAACCCATACCGCCATTCACAAATTCGAACGTTACCAGTCCAGAATCTTCGAAATCCGTTAACTGTTGATGGTTGAAATCAGCAAAACGCGCCTGGATATGCTGTATATCGCCAAAAAGCCAATACATAATATCGATAAAATGAGAGAACTGGGTGAACAACGTACCACCATCCAGACAAGCATCACCATGCCAGCCTCCAGGTTTATAATAACGTTCATCCCGATTCCAGAAGCAATTAAGTTGTACGAGATAGATTTTCCCCAGCCGCCCCGAATCAATCATTTGCTTGATCCAGACAGATGGTGGAGAATACCGGTTCTGCATCACACAAAATACTTCTTTCTGGTATTTCAGCGAAGTCTGCAAAACCCGTTCGGCATCTTGCACTTGTAAAGCCATTGGTTTCTCAATCACTACATGATGCCCCGACTCGATTGCCTGTATCGCCAGCTCGGCATGAAGACCATTCGGAACACATATATTGATCACATCGATATCCAAACCGGATTGCAGCAAAGATGTCATATCCGAGAAGAAAGCTACCGGATAAGCTTCAATGCCCAGTTCTTCCTTCGGGCGTATATCACATAATGCCACCAACTCTGCTCCCGGATCGCGAACAACCATTTCTGCATGCCGCTTTCCGATATGTCCGCATCCGACTACGGCAAAACGAATTTTCTTCTTATTACTTTCCATAATTACGAACGGTTTCAATGATATAATCCACTTCCTCATCTGTCATTTCCGTATGAATAGGCAATGACAAGACCGACTGGACCAGTTTTTCAGAAACACTCAAAACCGAGCCTATACGGGAAAAGCCGTAGAAAGCCGCCTGTTTATGTAATGGAAGCGGATAATAAACCATCGACGGAATTCCTTTTTCCTTGAGATATTGTTGCAAATCATCCCGTTTCCCATCTGCAACCTGCAAGGTATATTGATGATAGACATGCGTCGAATAAGGAGCTTTGCAAGGAATCTGCCAGCGGGAATCCTGATCAAAAGCCTCGTCATACCGCTTGGCTACCTGCTGACGGGCAGCGGTAAACTCTTCCAAATGCGGAAGCTTCACGTCTAAGACAGCCGCCTGCAAAGTATCCAGACGAGAGTTACAGCCGATAATCTTATGATGGTATTTCTGCAACTGACCATGGTTGGCAATCATCCGGATCCGTTCAGCCAGACGATCATCGGATGTCATGACGGCTCCTCCGTCTCCATAACAAGCCAAAGGCTTGGAAGGGAAGAAAGAAGTCGTACCGATATGAGCTATCGTACCGGCTTTCCGATGAGTACCGTCCGAGAACAACACTTCGGCCCCTAATGACTGGGCATTATCTTCCACCACATACAAATGGTTCTGTTCGGCTATCTGACGGATCTTCTCCATATCACAACATTGTCCGAACAAATGCACCACCACAATAGCCCGTGTCTTGGGAGAAATGGCCGATTCAACCATCCAAGGATTGATATTGAATGTCTTTTCATCAACATCCACCCACACCGGAATCAGTCCCAGCAATGAAACCACTTCGGCAGCTGCCACATATGTAAAGGCCGGAACAATCACCTCATCTCCCGGCTTTAGATCAAGAGCCATCAAAGCGATCTGCAAGGCGTCTGTTCCGTTGCCGCAAGGAATAACATACGGCACATCCAAACACGACGACAGATGCGAAGCGAAACGCTGCACCTGTGGTCCGTTAATAAATGCACAAGTATCCATTACTTCCTGCATAGCCAGATCCAACTCCGGACGCAGCCGAAGATACTGTCTATGCAGGTCAACCATCTGGATTTTATCCATATTCCTTTTTATTTCACCTCGCTACCCGGTTTCACTTCCTTCTCCGGTGTAATCACCGCCAGCTTACCGTCAAAGTTTTCTGCCGAAAGAATCATTCCTTCAGAAACAATTCCCTTCAGTTTGCGCGGAGCCAAATTAGCGATGAAGCAAACCTGCTTACCGACCAGTTCTTCCGGTTTATAATGCTGTGCAATACCCGAAACAATGGTTCGTTTTTCTAATCCGTCGTCAATACGGAACTGCAACAACTTATCTGCTTTCGGTACTTTGGTACATTCCAGAACCGTTCCTACACGGATATCCAACTTCAGGAAATCATCAAAAGCGATATTTTCCCGAATCGGTTTTGCCTTATAATTAGCTTCTTCGTTCGCTTTCTTGGTTGCCAACAGTTTGTCAATCTGAGCCTGGATGACGTCATCTTCAATCTTTTCAAACAACAATTCTGTTTTCCCCAGTTCATGACCCACTTCCAGCAAATCGGTTGAACCCAAACGATTCCAGCCTAACGGTTCTACATTCAGCATCTTGTTCAATTTTTCCATGCTGAAAGGCAAGAACGGCTCGAAGACAATAGCCAGATTGGCTGTAATCTGCAAAGCAATATTCATGATGGTAGCCACACGAGCCATATCCGTCTTGGCCAACTTCCAAGGTTCTGTATCAGCCAGGTATTTATTACCGATACGAGCCAGGTTCATGGCTTCCTTCTGCGCATCACGGAAATGATAAGTATCCAACAGACGTTCTACGTTTTCCTTTACATCTGCAAAATCCTTCAGTGTCTGACGATCATAATCCGTCAATTCACCGGCAGCCGGAACCTTATTGTCAAAATACTTACCCGTCAATACCAAAGCACGGTTCACGAAGTTACCCAAGATAGCCACCAGCTCATTGTTATTACGTGCCTGGAAGTCTTTCCAGGTAAAATCATTATCTTTTGTTTCAGGAGCATTGGCTGTCAGCACATAACGCAACACATCCTGCTTACCCGGCATATCCACCAAATACTCATTCAACCAGACAGCCCAGTTACGAGAAGTAGATATTTTATCACCTTCCAGATTCAGGAACTCATTGGCAGGAACATTTTCCGGTAAGTTATAAGAACCTTCGGCTTTCAACATAGAAGGGAATACAATACAGTGGAACACGATATTATCCTTCCCGATAAAATGTACCATCTTCGTTTCCGGATCTTTCCACCATTTTTCCCAACTGTCTGGCAACAATTCCTTTGTATTGGAAATATAACCAATCGGAGCATCAAACCATACATACAGCACTTTACCTTCTGCTCCTTCTACCGGCACCGGAATACCCCAATCCAAATCACGGCTTACGGCACGCGGTTGCAATCCCATATCCAACCAGCTCTTGCACTGTCCATAGACATTCGGTTTCCATTCCTTGTGGCCTTCCAGAATCCACTGACGAAGGAACGGTTCCCATTTATCAAGAGGCAAATACCAGTGTTTCGTTTCCCGCATAACCGGCTGACTGCCACTGATAGCCGACTTCGGATTGATCAAATCAGTCGGACTTAATGACGTACCACAGGCTTCGCACTGGTCGCCATAAGCCTTTTCATTGCCACAATGCGGACAAGTACCTGTAATATAACGGTCTGCCAGGAACTGTTTGGCTTCTTCATCATAATACTGTTCGCTTGTCTTTTCGATAAATTCGCCTTTATCATACAACGTACGGAAGAAATCTGAAGCCATTTGGCGATGCGTAGCCGAAGTTGTACGAGAATAAATATCAAATGAAATACCAAAATCCTCAAATGATTTCTTGATGATATTATGATAACGGTCCACTACATCCTGCGGCGTAATGCCTTCCTTCTTCGCACGAATGGTAATAGGCACACCGTGCTCGTCCGAGCCACCAATCATAATTACCTCTTCACCCTTCAAACGCAAATAACGGGCATAAATATCGGCAGGTACATAAACGCCGGCCAAATGACCGATATGAACCGGTCCATTTGCATACGGCAATGCCGTAGTTATCAATGTTCTTTTAAATTTCTTTTCCATACTGTGATGTTCTCTTTTTGAACTACAAAGGTAAGGAATTATTTGGTATTGAAGATAGCTTCATTAAAAATTGAAGTCGACAAGACTGTATTCAAGCAGTCGGGCGTTGAGACTCCTGTTGATGTAGAAAAGAGAACAATCCGGTTAGGTAAAAATGGGATTTATAGGTACTTTTTCTACTAACGACTAATTGTTTAATTTTATTTGTCGCAACTGTGCTCTTTTTGTAGTAATATAGTACTTCTGATCAACAGATTTAAAGATCTTATGAACTTTTTACATAGTTTGCTTGTTATCATTTATATAGTAATCAAACGAAGTCCTTGACAGAAGGCAAATATTATGAAAATTCAGTTTGAGATCAAAGAGACGTTAGCCGGTATATTAGACCAGCTACTACATTCCGACTTTTGGATCACCGAAGTGGAAGAGATTGATGACAAAAGGCAACTAATCAAGATCAGAGATTTTGCTTACCCACAAGAGGCGACAGCCGAGGTTTCTGAGAATGAGATTCTGTTAAAGACGGCATGGTCAAAATATACCTACCGTTTGTATGAAGTAAACCATGTATGCTGGTGCGAATATACAGGGGCTTATCGGGGATTATTGGAACAAAAGCTTCTCCCTATCATAACGCCGAAAGAGAATCTGCTCGATCAGCCTGTTCACAGCTCATTACTGGGCGACATGCACAAGCCTTTGCGCGAATATGCCATGGACAATCTGAAGCTGAAGAAGTTCCGTCAACAGACCTTCGGCGACATTGGCTTCTCGACCAACGATCATCCGAAACGGGTGTACGATGCGTTTATCAAGGAAGACTATATTCCTGAGTAGATGTTTCACTCCTTTTCAGGCAAACACTATGGACTCACAGCCATCGCAACCGAACCAAGAAGATGTATCCGTGGTTCCGTACAATTCATTCTTCCGAATGAATATGCTGATAACTAAAATTCCTCCAACCGCTTCGCCCCATCTTTGGGTTGTGAAGTTGTTGGAGGAATTTTTATGGGGTTTCCATTTCAAAGATAACTGAAGCCATCATTTAACAGAAATGGGCTATAATCATTATTGATACGGATTGATCTTTTGTGGCAGGATTATTTCGTCACGTAATTCACCATCAACTGCAATACCAAGTGTAGCTGTTGCAGTGGAGCCTTCACCTTCTACCTTTACCGAGAGTGTATAACTTTTGGAAGGTTCCAAGGTTAATTTTCCAGTATAAGGTTCCTTAAAAGAAGGTAAAGTAATCGTATACGCCAGTTCTCGTTTCGATTCACTTACATTGAAATAGGCAGTTTTAAAGGTATAGTTACTTTTGTCGAACGTGAAAGTGCGGCTAGTTGCATCGGTTGCATGGAGTTCTATGGAATAGCTTGTGTACATACTTGTTATGTAATCACTGAATTCAACGCTAACAGATGAATTCGCCACACCGCAGTTGACTGTAACTGTCTTTGAGTCATTTGCTACAACAGCAAAAGTTTCTTTCCCGCTCACACGAGCCTTTCCCCAACCTTGGTTCGCACTTTCCGCCTCTGTTTCGGTACAGCTCTCTGCTGTCAGCACATAATCCGGACTGGCAGAGCAAGTAATAGTAGTTCCAACAATGTCACCATATTTTTTGTTAGAAAAAATTGGTTCTTTTCCGCGACTGAGACTGACTTTAATCTCATTCACATCAAAATAGTGAGACGTTTTAGTGGTAATCTCCACCTCAGTCGTATCTACTACGGAGAAACGGATCTCGCCCGTCTCTTCAGAAAGCAACGGATTCTCCTCGTTCGAACAAGCGGCGAACGATAACAGTCCCATCAGGGATAGGATGTATAGGATTTGTTTATTCATAGTCTATATATACATATATTAAATTTGCATTTGTACCTAATAATGTTTTAGATTCAAAACGACATGAAATAGCATTTTTTGTAGGTGTAAAAATTTGAGTACCTTCTACAATATATTCTTTTACTTCTTTTGCATCATTAAAACATATACGTTCTTCTATTTTGTTACCTGAGAGCAAATTAACTTCGTATTCATACTTATCCAATGCCACTCCATTCTTTTTATATTTACTCTGTAATTTAAAATTTATATTATTTGGTATATAAAAAGGAGAAGAACCTATTATAGGATCGGAGCCATCACTTTTAAGTAAAACATAAGTATCATTAAACTTTATATAATTAACAGATCCATTTTGAATAATAATCCATGGATTATCTCCTGTATTTCTTGGCGGTTCCGCCTTATACGGTAACCCTGTAACATCACATTCTATAGAAGATGAAGCATTCTCAACCCCATCAAAAGAAACCGTAGCGGATAATGCATGTTTTTGCCAAGCAAGAGAATTGAACTGAGTTACTGTTCCAAATGACAATTCTCTCGAACTCTGCCCGCTATCCGTCATATAAGTCACTTTCAAGATATCAGAATAATTAGAATTACTTGAAATCTCAGATGCAATTGTTGCCGTTGCATTTATATCAAAAATACTAGATCCATCTTTTTTGTTGGCTTCTTCAGCTCCAGAATTTTGATAAACAGAATAACTTGTATTTCCTGATACAGCTACCGTAAACTCTGGATCTGGAATTTCCTCTATAGCTACAGATGTTAAATTTATCATCTCTCCGGTTTTCAAATGGATAGAAGCTGCTAACGTACTAGCATGCGGTACATAAGGCCAACCATCTGTAACGTCCATCAACATGCCATTCTCTGGTTTTGAAGTATAAGTACGGATAGCGGTATTATTATATAAAAGTTGAATATTCCAGCCATCCACCAATTCTAATGGAGCACCATTGGCTGCAAGATTCAAAATAACATTTGTTCCTGTCAAAGAATCTTCCGCATAAGTATGCGTAGCTGTCGCTGTCAATTGGATATTAGAGAATACAGACAAATCCGGATCACATTGAATCACATATTTAGTCTGTGCAATTGCCTCAGAAATAACAGTCCACCCATGTGAAGTTGGGTTTCCTAACGCATTAGTTCCTTCAAACACCGCATTTACAGATTGTCCCGCTTTTGCAAACAGGTAACCATCTTTATTATCTTGATTTGCCAGTTCTATAGACTGCTCTCCAGCCTCAAGTTTCAGAGACCATTCCGAATAATGATTTTGCAAGTTTTCACTCACTGCAGGTGTTACCATCGCATTAGCCAAGGCTGCACTTACTGTTGTAGAAGTTGACTGACCTGGATAAATCTCGACTGTAGACGAACCTGAAAAATAAGGTGTAGCCTGTATAGGTTCATTATCTCCATAATAAGCGATAACTGTATAACCTCCAGACTTTAATTCAACACCTTCTGTCAGTTCACTATATTTCTTAGGATAACCATCAACAGATTTGTTCCCTTGTTTGATATCAATCATGAATTCTGCAGGTGCCGGGATAAGGTCATCAGGAAGCGAACCCGCATCAGCCCTTGTCGTAGATGAAAGATCAACATCTACCTTTCCCAACTGCAGGCGCAAATAACCCATGCCCTCTCCGTATTCCCGGTTAAAAGTATCATCGGAGCAGCTAGCCAAGGCCCAACAAAGGGCTGTCAATGCCATGATTTGTCGTATTATCATTTTCATATATGTCTTACTTTCTTTTATTCATAAACCAATTCCATTTCATCCAACCAAAGTTTACTACCTACGCCTCCGATATAGTAGTCGCCATAGTTGCTGGATGAAGCAACTATTATAATATACTTCGGCGTACGGTTTGTATAACGATATTCCAACGGAATCTCAATCTGCTTATATGAAGATGTTGTTTGATTTGAAGTAAATTCTCCATAAGCAATAATATTAGGATCTTTCGGATCAAATAATTTTCGGTTTTTAGGATCATTCTTAATCTCATAAGGCTCCGATTTATCCGACAAAGCTATATAGATATGACAAATGTCGGGCTCACCTTTCATACTAGCCAAATCCCCTACATTATCACCAATCATATTAATGGTAGTAGATGTATATTTATAATACAGACGAAGAGCTGTGGGAAAAGAGGTAAACGGACGACCAAAATGCAAAAGGCCGTTCAATCCATCTAATTGAAAATCTCCGGTAAATAAATTACCTGCACCTAACTTGATAATGGCATTCTTCGTCTCCAACAACGCCGCTTTGCCTGAAATACTTTCATCGGTCGGCTCTGTCAGATTTCCAATAAAACTGGCAGCTCCCGGATTTCCTGTTCCCCAAAACGGATCAGCATCTGAAGCATTCGGATACCACACTTTACCGTCTTGCGACCAATTTTCCAGCTTTCCATTTTCCAAAGCAACAGCCGCTACCGTTGTAAAAGTCTGTTCACTCCCGGCTGTTCCATCTACGCTTACCCGATATTTATAAGTAGTCGAAGCACTTAGTCCGGAAAGCGTAGCGGTAAAAGAAGTTCCAGAGACTGAAATATCCGACGAAGGTACACTATTCCAACTCGACTCGCTTTGCTTGGCATACTCAATTTCCGGAGTTTTACCACTTTGAATCGATCCTTTTAAAATAGCTCTGGTTGTCATCGGAAAAACATCAGCTGAACCTCCTGTACTTCCACTATCATCATTATACACAAAAACAGTCCATTCGTATGAATATTCTTCCCAAGACCGCTGCACATTAAATTTTATCGGAGAGGAATAATCTTTAATACTTGTCGGGTCCGGTGAAACTTTTCCATATTCACCTCCTAAATTTAACTTTGTTACATTCAGGTTTGTCAAATCCTGATCACTTCCCACGTAAATAATAACATTACGTGAATTCTCATCAATGACAGTTCTAACCAGACCTTCAACTTCAATGTCTCGTTGTACAATCTGATTCACTGTCACTTTCCAAATATAATCCTGATAGGTGCGTAAGGTAAAGTTTACCGGAGAAGAGAAATCCATACGGGTATTGGATGAAGTCGGAATGCTGTCTAAGGAAGCAAATCCGGTATTCGGGAACTTGGCATAATTCACACATGCCGCAGAATCCGGAATCAGTTCCGCATCAGCCGTTATCTTCAAACGGGTTATTTTCAATTTCGTGATATCGACAGAATCGTTTACATAGAGCGTAGCTGTACGGGCAGTCTTGTTGATCGTAGCTGCCGTAAATACATTCTCTTCTGTTCCACGCTGACCTTCTACTTCGATCGATTCAATCGAAGCTTCCTTAATCGGATAAGGGATATCATTTTCAATGGCACATGATGCCAGTAAAGATAACCCTAGTATTCCATAGATAATTTTTCTTATCATATTCAACATCTATATCTTTAACACTTCAAATCAATTATATTCTTCTATTAGATAAATCATATACTCCTTTTAACCCCTCAGGCCTACGACCAGCTCCCCTAAGACAGGGGAGCTTTTCTTTTGGATAAGATAAAGCCTGGCTTTATTCTCTTACCTTGCATCTTCAACCTCAACTCTATAAAACTTCCCCTGCCGCAGGGGAAGTGCCCCGAAGGGGCGATGGGGTTAATATGCTCAAGACTCATGACTTGTATCTTTTTCATGCTCTACTTTGATTTGTCTTATCCTATCCAAAATCAAATCTGGATCCTCAAAAACTTGTTTATTCTCAAAGCGGATTATCCTAATCCTATATTCATTCCATAAATAAGAAGTCCGCTGCCTGTCATAGACAAATCCATCTTCACTGAAATGAACCAGCCCATCCAATTCTATTCCCAAGCGTAAAGTTGGTGAATAAAAATCCAACACATAAGGACCGACTCCAAATTGACGACGGAACTTTATTCCTTCAATTTGTCGACCTTTCAACATTTTCCACAAAACGACTTCCGCCGAAGTCATTCCTTTTCTTAAATCCTGTCGGAATGTTTTCTGTTCCGGCAAGTTAAATTTTTGCTTTTTCATAGTTATAGCTTATTATGTGATTTAACCCCTCAGGCCTACGGCCAGCTCCCCTAAAACAGGGGAGCTTTTCTTTTGGGTTAATAAAGCCTGGCTTTATCTTCTTACCGTACTTCTTCAACCTCACCTCTATAAAAACTTCCCCTGTTTTAGGGGAAGTGCCCCGAAGGGGCGATGGGGTTAAAAAACAACCTAACTCGTTATTATACCTTTTATGTTATAAATAAAAGGTCATACCTATATTAATAGAAAATAAATTGATCTTGAAATTACCTGACGAAACACGCTGACTGCCTTCTTCCACCCGGTTTGTTTCCTGATCAATCCATTTAAAGTTAAATCCCATCACACCAACGGAAACTTCCACTGCCGACCAGTCGGTAATAAAAGCCGCCAGACCGGGAGCAAAACCAATCTGCAAGTTCTGAACGGTTTGGAAAGAACCATCATAATCCGCACCTGATCCGGTTGAGTTTTTACCCCGGCCATAGCCATAAGTGATACGGGCTTCGTTGAATAAACCGAAAACTTTACTTCTGCCTATAGGCATATAGGTTCGTAAGAAACCAGAGGCTTCATATTTATGTTCCAGGTAATACAGGTCTTTAAATGACAAAGTCAAATCGCCCAAGTCCATATCTAAATTTCCCAAATCCAGATAATCCCGATTATATGCAAAACGAAAGCCGGCAGCTATATTATCGCGAAAGAAATACCCGACATACGGACTTACATTAAAATCATAGCCCTTCCCTGCCACATCTTTAATGACGAGGAAATTCAAGTTGCTTTCATCGTGTTCGGAATAGGAAACTGTTCCTCCCGCCATCCATGTTCCTTTCGGAATGAATACACGAGATTGTACATCGCGGTCGATACGCTTTATTGCCCGATCACTACGTTGTGCCATCACGCTACCGATCATCGCGATCCATAGCCCCATAATTACAAATAGCCTTCTATACATATAATCTGTTTTCTAAATGTCATCTCCTTAATTTGTTCCGCCCTTTCAGGGCTTATTATTTTTTGTTCATATTTCCCAGGGCGTTGCCCTGGGTTATATTATATTTTAGGCTTTCAGCCTAAAAATCACCCTTCAATAAGGAGCAATGCCATGAATACTGTTACAAATATTCTTCCTTGTATTCAACACCATATTCTCGCAAAAACATTTTCAATTCGTCAACAAACAGCATTTTCTTATGATGTTCTTCTTGGTTCTGGATATATTTAACAACAATTTCCACCTTCGACTGACTCACTGAAAATGCACCGTATCCGTTCTGCCATCCAAATTGCCGATAAAAAGGATCTTTGCTTTTTATCCATTTTGAAGAGCTACGTTTAACCTCTTCCACCATCTTTGACAAAGCCATGTTTTTGTTTAATACACACAAAACATGAACATGATTCGTCGTACCGCCTATACATATCATCGGGCAATCTATATGATTTAATATTCCGGTGATATAAGCATATAGTTCCGACAAATCGGTTTGTTTGATTATATTCTCCCGATATTTGGTTGCGAATATCAGGTGAATATAATTTTTTGCCAATGATTGTGACATATTTTTATTCCGCCCTTTCAGGGCTTATTTATTTTTTATTCATATTCCCAGGGCGTTGCCCTGGGCTTTATTATTTTAGGCTTTCAGCCTAAAAATTACCAATTCTTCATCTTGTTTCATTCGAACGATTTCATCCTAACTTAATTTTTCTAAGCTATTTGCCTAAAAAAGAAACAAGACTTCTTCTTTTTCATTCGAACGATTTCATTCCAACTTAACTTTTCTAAGCTATTTGCCTAAAAAAGAAACAAGACTTCTTCTTTTTCATTCGAACGATTTCATTCCAACTTAACTTTTCTAAGCTATTTGCCTAAAAAAGAAACAAGACTTCTTCTTTTTCATTCGAACGATTTCATTCCAACTTAACTTTTCTAAGCTATTTGCCTAAAAAAGAAACAAGACTTCTTCTTTTTCATTCGAACAATTATACCTCAACATAATGTCTAAACTACAAGCTTAAAGATTACCAGATCTTCATCCTAGTTTCATTTAGACAGTTGCATCGTGATATAATGTTTTTAAGCTTTCGACCAAATATTATCAATTCTACACTCATAGAATCAGAATAATGCCCTAAACTTTATTGCTTTGAACAACCAACCACGATCTACACGATCTGGCTGAAAGCCTGCGATTTTATAGCCTAGGGCAACGCCCTGGGTATTTCCATCAATACAATCTAAGCCCTGAAAGGGCGGAATCTGTATTGAGCCTGCAAAGGTACTCAATTTCTCACAAACCGCATGTTTATAAAGAATGTATAATGCGGAGCTAACACTTCGCATTATACATACATTTTATTATTTCCAGATAGTTGGCTCCCCGTCGTAGATTAACTCGAAGTCGTCAAGGTACAAGGTACTACCGGTACCACCTGTGAAATAATCTCCGTACTTACTGGAACTACACACAATAATCAAGTGTGTTGGTTCCTCTCCAAATGCATCTTCCTTGTATTTCAAAGGTATATTAAATTCCTTCCATTGACCATTTGTACTGACACATTCACTTATCGGTAACTCGCCGTATGCAATAAACTGATCTGTATTCTTCACTTTTTCTTCACTCAAAAGAGTACTAGTAATTGTGTTGTTCAGTTGATATGTTCCTTTAGATAATATTATAAATATAGAACATACATCCATATCACCTTTACTTACAGTATTGGCCGGTTGATTACTTCCTTCATTATCTATAGCAACCGGTGCATATTGAAAATAGCCTTTAAGGGCAATAGGTCTAGAAGTGAAAGGTTGACCAAAATCAATTTTAGCACCACTAGTTCCCACTAGATCGTTAAACCGACCATAATACAAACTTGCTGCTGCTAATTTGACTAATGCATATTGTGTTTCCAATTTAGCAGAACTATTACCACTATGTTTAATTTCAGTCGAACCTGTAGTTGGATTGAAACCAAAACTTCCACTTCCAGGATTACTACTATCCCACATATATGTTTTATTGGAGACATCTGTTTGAGTAGCAGCATACCAAACACGTCCTGACTTATACCAATCTTCAAATCCGCCATTTTGTAAAGTCGTCTTCAAATCAGTACCACCAGTTGTAAATTCCTTCACACTACCTATGCTCTCTCCTTCACCATTAGCCAAACGATATTCATACGTAGTCGATGCAGTCAAACCTGTCAACATCGCAGTATAAGTACTTTCACTAGCTGTAGTCGCAACATCAGTCCAAGGGGTTTCATCTACTTTTGTCTGAGTATCCGTCTTAACCCTATATTGGAAAGTAATACCATCCAAACTTACCCCCGAAGCTGTTGTCACATTTTCAGCCTTTAAATAAGCTAAGCGATCCCAAGCACCGGCAGTCAGACTTGCATTATTTGTAGCTTCCGTTGAAACCGTAAACGTATAACTATACTCATGCATTGTCGGATCGACAGTAACAGTAATGTTGGTCTCACCAGTTTCCTGTAATTTATAGTTCAGTATATAATGATCCTTCACCTTCACTTCCGTAAATTCCTGCTTCAGTGTATAAGGTTCCAACGGTTTGTCTGGATTACTGACAGAAAGAGTTGCATAAAGATTTCCTACCGGAAAATAAGCAGAGCGTGTTTCAGCAGTCGAAAAATTCAAGGGAGTAAATTTATTCGTACCCGTTTGGTCTCCAACTTGCACACTAATGTCTCTACCAGCAAATTTTTCCAAAAAGGCGGCATCAAATTTCACGGTCACTTTCACATTCGCCAATGTACAAACAATGGTTTCCTGTACTTCCTGATTGGATTTAATTGTGATTTCTTTTGATCCGGCATAATAAGGAATATCAAAACCCGATTCCTGACCGTCAAAACCGTTTGAAGACGCTTTAACAGTATAGGTTCCTGTTTCTAAAGCGATAGGATCTACCCACGTTTCACTATCATCTGTTTCCTTTACTACTTTACCTTGCGCATTGATTATTTGAACTGCTATCTGCTTTGGCTTATAGTCTTCTGTGATCACTTTCGTATTAGTTGAATTATTAGCACTAACTCTTAAGTCTAAGTAGCCAATATTATTCAATAAACTATCATCTGTCTGACAAGAAAATAAACAGACGATAAAGCATATAGATAGGAAATAATATAATTGTTTCATAAATCATTCATTAATTTGCGGTTGAATCTGTTATATCAAAACTTAATGAGCCAGTGGCAAATTTTTCATTTTGATCAAAAACCTTAACGGTAAATGTATGTTGCCCTACAGTCAACATATTACCCAACTCTCCTAAATTAAAAGCATAAGAATCAGCCCCTTGAGTAGGTAAAGTTAATAGTTTTGTCAAAGTTTCATCAGTAGTAGTAACCAAGTCTACCCCATCTGGTTCATCCATAAAACCAATACTTGACAAGATTCCGGCAAGTAGTGGATCAGAACATGAAGCCTTAATCATTACCTTATCTATTTTCCCAGGAACATTCATTTCTACAGTCACATTTGGGAAAGGAGTTCCGCTTCCCTTATCATAAAATACAGTCTTTCCTAAATACTCTCCAGATAAAGTCGGAGCTGTAGCAGAGCCTTCTCCGTCACCATCTCCTTCACCTGGATCAGTTGTTTCTCCACCTTCTTCACCACCATCATTACCTCCTTCAACCGGTATCTCTTCCGTTACTTCTGAATCAGAGAACGAAACTTCCACTTTGATATTGATAGTAGCGCCATTCGGATCATCAGGAACAGTCGGAGTGCCAGGTTCCATAGTGATAGTTAAAGCATCACTACCAGACCAATAATTACTTTCTGCATCATCCGGTTTAGTGATCGAACGATCTTCTGTAATTTTAGTTCCATCTTGTAGATACGCTACGATATGTACTTTGATAGCAGATACATTATCTGCTATCAACCAATAAATAGCAGCAGGATTAAGATTCGTTTCATCATAAGTCAAGATATTATCGGAACCATCAGAAATAGTAATATCCCAACTTTTATAAACAGTAGCAAATGTTTCTCCATAGTTCAATTGGATTTTAGTATTCTGCATGGTACAAATAACTTTTGCTGAAGTTTCTGTATCCTTCGTAATTTTCAAGCTTTCTTCTCCATTATAATAAGGATAATCCATTTTAGGAGCAATATTACCCGGCGTATGAGCAGTAACAGTATACTCACCTATCGGCAATGTTATTTTTCCTGCATCTTGCAGTTCCGCATAAGAATCAAATTGTTTATAGACTCCTTCACTGTTGCTTATTTCCACTTCGAAGTTATCTACGCTTACTGACGAATTGGTGCTTGTACCTTCATCTGTAGCAGCTTTGGTCACTTTATTTTGAGCAGATACCGCTAAATTCAAATAACCAACATCACCCGTAACTTGATTCTTGTCAAAAATTTCATCTTTCATTTCGCATGAAGCCAGGCTTAACAACGCACATAAGGCCCATGTCAAAGTATGTTGTATTTTCATATGATTTTATTTTATCTATTATTTATTTCCAATCTGAAGGAACCACTATCTCAACCGGAATATCATTTGTTGAATCATCCACCTCTATGGAAATACCGATCTTGCCGCTACTTACTGTCGGAACGACATTAATGATCAGATGTTTCATAGGACTTAAGCTGTAAGATTTATTATTAATCGTCGTCGATTTACCTTGCTTATCGACCAACGTGTAAACAGCACTAATAGATTCCCCATTGTTGTCTACTTTCATATAGATTGGATCTGTATCGTTTTTTGCCCACGATATATTCAAATCTCCAAGAGCTTTTGTTTTGAAAGTAATAGAATAGTCGTTGAAATAATCAGCCATTTTGCTGTCAAATTTAACTGTTACTTTACCACATACAGGCTTACAAGTAACAGATGCCTCTACTTTATCACTATTAATATTGAATGGTACTTTCCCTTCCACATACATACTTTGCTTGGAAGCAGCCTTATCTTCCCCATAGAAAGCCTTCAATTCATAACCGCCATTGGTCAGTTCAATCAGCTCAGTCGGCATATTGGTATAATTCCATTCCATGCCATCAACAACTTTTCCATCCTTCAAAATCTGAACCGTATAATTATCCAACTTCGTATACTCCGATTCATCCACCGCCTTAGTCTGGAAACCGGTATCAGCATCTAAGCTTAACTTCACATAGCCTTTCCCTTCGGGGATCAAGGCTTCTTCCTCATCCGAGGTACATGCTGTCAAGGCAGCAAAGCCCAACAGCAGACATACATACGTTCGTAAAAATTTCAAATACTTCATGCTCTATTTTTTTCTGATTTATACACTTTTTTCCAATTGCAAAGGAACAACAATTCACAAAGCCTCGCAAGGTCAATTTATAGAAAAATGTATTCTTTTTTTTATATCTAAATGTTTCTATTTTTTAGTTATCTGTTTGTTTTTGCAGGAAATATGAATTTATCCTTATCTATTGATTGTTCCATTTATTAGAATGGGATGTTCTATTTTTTGAATAAGTTGATAACAGGGAAAAGCTTGTTGGTGGTTCATTTTTCCTGTCGGTTATGTTCCAACCGAATAGTAATCCGATACAGATGTCCGGGAAAAATCGGACACAGAAAAGGCTTGAATCACCTCATTTATTAGACTATCAGGCAGATAGAAGAAAGGTGAAAGATAAGTATGGAAATAAAAGTCTGTCCGATTGTCGGGAGTTTTGAAAAAAGAAGATACGGGAATCGTTTTTGATTCTCGTTGGCTTCGTCTTAAGACATCCTGTCTTTTCAGAAAAAGCCGGCGTATATCCATCAAAAGCCGGCGTAAATTGATGAAATGCCGGCGTGTTTTCAGAAAAAGACAGGCTGCGATTCAATGTTAAATATTCTGTTAATAAAACATGCTGTAGAACATATTTACTAGAAAGCATCGTACCTTTGCAGCGGTTATCAAAATGTGTGTAAATAGGCGTTTAGTTTAGGCAAAAAGATTATGTTATTGCAAGTATTTTACATTTTGTTCTTCTACTTTGTAGGAGAGTGTATCAGTCAGTGCATCCACGGTTTTATTCCGGGCAGCGTAATCGGGATGGTTCTGTTATTTTTAGCCCTGGCATTTAAAGTTGTAAAGCCTTGTCATGTCAATAAGATATCTAAGTTACTGACAGACAATATGGGTTTGTTCTTCCTGCCCGCCGGTGTGGGCCTGATGACTTCCATCGGTGTGATTTCGCACTATTGGGCGGTCATCCTGATCTCGTGTGTGATCAGTACGATACTGGTCATTGCCTCGGTTGCCCTTGTGCAGCAGAATTTCGAAAAACGAAAAAAATAAACCGGTATGCATTCGTTGGTTCATTCTGAGATATTCGATTTAGCGTTGGTGGTCGGTACATACATTGCCGCCACCATTCTGTATAAGAAAACGCATCTGAGCGTACTTCATCCGTTACTCACGTCGATTTTCGTGATCATCGTCATTCTCGAGTTCCTGGATATTGAATATGCATCGTTCCAGCAAGGCAGCCACCTGATTCATTTCATGCTGGGTCTTTCGGTCGTTGCCCTGGGTTACGTCTTGTTCGAACAGATGAAATACCTGAAGGGGAACGTTGTATCGATCCTGACTTCGGTCTTTGTCGGAGCAATTGTCGGAATTATCAGCGTGATTGTCATCGGAAAACTGATGGGTGCCGACCAGTCGCTGATTGCTACCCTGCAACCCAAGTCGGTCACGACACCGATCGCCATGGGTATTTCAGAGAAGAACGGCGGCATTCCCTCGCTGACAGCCGTCATTGTCGTAGCCGTTGGGATCTTTGGAAGCATTGTCGGTCCGGCCATCATGAAAGTATTAGGTATCGAAAGCCGCATAGCCAAAGGATTGGCCCTGGGTGCTTCGTCGCACGGAGTCGGTACGGCAGCCGCCATCCAGCTGGGAGCCGTAGAAGGCGCATTGAGCGGGCTGGCCATCGGTCTGATGGGTATCATGACCGCCATTCTGGTTCCGGTCATTTCGTATATTCTATCCTTGTTTGCGTGAATACAGGCAACCGTTCTTCCCCACGGGAAGCCGGTTACCACATACATCTACCTCTCAACCCCTTGGCTGAAGAGGCTCGAATCTGACAGCAGGACCGCCTGACTATGGCGATTCTGCTATTTTTATCGTACCTTTGCGAAAAATATTTATACGTATCAATTATGTCACAATTATTTCCTACAGATCTGCCTTACAAGGTAGCAGATATGAGCCTGGCGGAATTCGGACGGAAGGAAATCGAGATTTCCGAACACGAAATGCCCGGTCTGATGGCTCTCCGTAAAAAATATGGTGATTCGAAGCCATTGAAAGGAGCACGGATCACAGGTTCTTTACACATGACAATCCAGACAGCCGTTCTGATTGAGACACTGGTAGCCTTGGGTGCCGATGTCCGTTGGGCCAGCTGTAACATCTTCTCGACTCAGGATCATGCCGCTGCCGCTATCGCTGCCGACGGTGTACCGGTTTTCGCCTGGAAAGGTGAATCATTGGAAGAATACTGGTGGTGTACGGAAATGGCATTGCGTTTCCCCGGCGGTAAAGGTCCGCATCTGATTGTAGACGACGGCGGTGATGCTTCTCTGTTGGTGCACATGGGTTATCGTGCCGAAAACGACCCGACGACCATTCAGCGTAAGGGAAGCAATCACGAAGAACAATGCATTCTGGATACATTGAACCGTATCCTGGCAGAAGATCCACAGCGCTGGCATCGTACTGTAACTGAAATGAAAGGTGTATCGGAAGAAACGACAACAGGTGTTCACCGGTTGTATCAGATGATGGAACGGGGCGAACTGTTGGTTCCGGCCATCAACGTAAACGATTCGGTAACGAAGTCTAAATTCGATAACCTGTACGGTTGTCGGGAATCGTTGGCCGACGGTATCAAACGGGCTACCGATGTAATGATTGCCGGGAAAGTAGTCGTCGTAGCCGGTTATGGTGATGTAGGAAAAGGCTGTTCACACTCCATGCGTTCATACGGAGCCCGCGTACTAGTAACGGAAATCGACCCGATCTGTGCCCTGCAGGCAGCTATGGAAGGCTTTGAAGTCACTACGATGGAAGAAGCCGTGAAAGAAGGAAACATCTTTGTGACAACCACCGGTAACTGCGACATCATCACCATCGAGCACATGCAGCAGATGAAAGACCAGGCGATTGTCTGCAACATCGGTCACTTTGACAACGAAATACAGGTAGACAAGCTGGTGAATTTCCCCGGTATCAAACGCCTCAACATCAAGCCGCAGGTTGACAAATATACATTCCCCGACGGACATTCCATCTTCCTGCTGGCAGAAGGCCGTCTGGTTAACTTGGGATGTGCTACCGGACATGCATCTTTCGTGATGAGTAATTCATTCACCAACCAGGTACTGGCTCAGATGGATCTCTGGCAGAAGCCTTACGAAATCGGCGTTTACCGCTTGCCGAAATACCTGGATGAAGAAGTAGCCCGCCTGCATCTGGAACGTATCGGCGTGAAACTGTCTAAACTGACCCAGAAACAAGCCGATTACATCGGTGTACCGGTTGAAGGACCGTACAAGGCCGATCATTATCGGTATTAAGACCTATCATGCCGGATTCGGGAAAAACAATCGTGGAAACGGAGCTTACGCCATCATCCAATACATGAAAAATGGAGACTTGCTCTTCAACTCTGTCAGCGGACCTTTCCGTGTAAAACTCTAATCCTATTTGACAATAGATAATAAAAACGGGCTGATGAAGGTAAAAGAATACCTTTTCAGCCCGTTTATTCATTGAGTGGTTATAATCCTCTTTTATTTATCCCAGTAGATAAACTGGAACGGACAATCTTTCAGATACGGATAACCTTTGTTTTTACTTTTATCTGAATCAATCACCCATATATTATCGAAATCAAAGTTATTGAAGGTGGATTCCTTTTTAGCCCCATCATCTGTAAAGGAATCAGCATTCCAGCCTTTTCCACTGCCTTCCCGATAATACAAATCATGGTGATACCAGATACAGGCATCTTTATGTGTGCCGACAATGGCATTGCCATCTGCCACTTTCCCCACATTAATACAATACCGGATCTCCGCATAATGATCGACACAGCCAATGATACCACCGTTATCTTCATGCTGATCGGTTGTAACAGGCCCCATATTATAGCAATCATGCGTCATCCAATGAGAAGCATCACTCTGATTACCTTCTTCCTGATAGCCTAATAATCCACCTGCAAAAGACTCAAAATTTCCCGAAGAAATCGTTCCCCGATTACAGCAATAAGCCAGTTCCATATTCTCACCCAACGTAATCCCTCCGGGATCCTGACCCATACTTCCGGCAATACCACCGACACGGCTCACTTTTGCTCCACCAGCAATATCCCCGTGGTTGGCAGAACGTTCGATAATCATACGAGACGATTTACCATTTCCAACAATACCTCCGACTTCACCACTGCTGGCTGTAACCGGACCATAGTTAGCCGAATAACGAACCCGGTGATCTCCCCGACGTTCTGAATCATAGATAAGTCCGATACAACCACCTGCCGTACTTTGTCCACCCGTTATGGAATTCGTATTGACCAGATATTCCAAAGTTACCGCATTGGAAGTTTGGTATTCAACCCGTCCGAAAATACCTCCGGTATTATTTTCTCCGCTGACCACCGCATAATTGATTAAGCGACCAAATGTACCTTCACACAGTTCAATCCGTCCGGCAATACCACCGGTTTCTTCACCAGCCCCTATTATAGCCGTTGAGTTATTCATACAATTCTTAATTCCACCCTTCTCTGACAGGCGCATGTGTCCTACGATTCCACCGACACGTGCATTTCCAAATACCCGACCGGTCATATACAGTCCTTCCAACGTAGAATTCTCGGCATAACCCACAATACCACCCATTGACGTTCCGGTATTACCACTTGTTCCACCAGAAGAAATGATTCCGGCATAACAGCTCAGATCATCATTCGGTTCCGGAATAGAAGAAAAATCAATATCTTTCGTTATGGGACCACGAACGGTAGCCTCAGAAGCATAACCAACGATACCGCCCACAGCATCCGGACCAGTAACACGCATATTCGGATCCAGATAAAAGTCCGTACAATCAACCGTTCCTTTAACCAGCAGTCCGACTACTCCACCGGCATAATTGGAAGAACAGTTGACATTTACATTTACCAGAAAAACAACATCCGTAAGAAAATCACCGGTTACTTCGCCGAACAAGCCACCAACTCGTTCACTTCCTTCCACCTCCAGGTATCCATTATCAACCTGGGCAATTCGGTTAGCACGTGGCATACCAGTGAATTTAATGAGACCATTTGGATCAAATCTTCCGATAAATCCACCAACACGTTGAGCACCTCTCACATAGGAAGTAACTTTTATAGAAGAAAACGTAGACATTCCTTCCATTCCCTTACAATAACCAAACAATCCGCCGATCGAACTTCCTTCTCCTTTAACCGGAGCCATAATGGAGATGTTGCTGACCGTAGATGACTTAAAAGCCGCTTCACCGGCTAATCCGCCACAAGTCACATTCGAATGGATGATATTCAAATCTTTCTCTTCCTCAGAAATCTGATGTTGCAAAGTAACGTTCTGTATATCGCATTTAGCTTCAGAGATACTACCAACCATACCTCCCACTTTATTCTCGCCATTTACCGTAAACAAAGAAGGATTCGTATTCCCTGTTTCAAAGTTGGTAAAACCGTTTACCTTCAGCTCTCCGTTAGTCTCCAAACGACCTAACAATCCACCTACATAGTCACTTCCACTTACATTCGCATGGAAACAACAGGAATTGGCAATCAAGGTTCCTTCTGCATGACCAATAAATCCACCAATGTAAGAACCCGTAGCTTTGATCGTACCGCTAACTTCGATATTAGAGATAGAAACTGTTCCTGAAGTTTTTCCGGCTAACGCGCCTCCGTAATTAGCAACATTCTGCAGATCTACATCCAATGACAGATTCTGTATCGTTGCTCCATTTGTCAGTTGCTTGAACAGACCGATTTCAACATCCTTTTCTGTATTTCCAGAACCAATAAAAGAGATTTTGACCGTGTGTCCCTGCCCGTCATAATTACCGGCAAAGACTTCTCCGACATACAAACGCCCCTCATAAACTTCACGTATAACCGTCCGCGATAGCGTTCACCACATAAAAAGATAGCCGTCCAGATTTTT
>ENA-ORUB01001493-ORUB01001493.1-human-gut-metagenome-genome-assembly--contig:-NODE-1493-length-25256-cov-2.867981_pt1 | contig 25256 bp, 21 predicted proteins | sample MGYA00241918_ERZ509200 | MGnify/ENA primary metagenome ERZ509200 (study PRJEB26280, sample SAMEA2338853) | human gut metagenome | biome: human gut; feature: human-associated habitat; material: faeces... | reverse complement strand
ATAAATATTTATCAGCATTTTAGATATGACTTATGGTTACCATTCACCATGCAGATAACCATTGACTTTTCAGTTTGGAACAGTCTACTGATTATATACTCACGTAATTGTTGGGCCGGATAAGTATTAATCTGAAAGGCAAGCGCAAATATCATTTCCAGGTTATAGACTACCTGATACCCCTCTTTTAACGGAATACGTTGTTCTGCGGTGAATGGTTGCAATATCCCAAGTTTATATATTCTTTTTTTCGCAGCCCTTAAAGTCGGTGCAACTACATTGAACAAGCCGACAAGTTCGGCTTCGTCCATACGAATCTTATCAGGATGGACTGCAGGAATAATAATTCTGCCGTCCTCCATATGGATAATTTCTCTTTTCATAAGCTACAGACAATTTGAAAGTACATCCCTTACATTATTCATATCTTTCAGAATGGAACTGTCGAGTACCCTTGCATAGTGTTGCGTCATCTTGATATTGGAGTGACCGAGCATTTTGGCTACATTCTCAATGCTTACCCCATTGGCCAAACAGACAGATGTGGCGTATGAGTGACGGGCAGTGTGTGTAGTCAGGTTCTTCTTTATCAGACACAGGTCGGCAATCTCTTTCAGGTAACTGTTCATCTTCTGATTGCAGGGAACAGGCAGTAATACTCCTTTCTTTTTGCAGGCAGGATAATCTGCATATTTTCTCAGGATTTCCAAAGGAATATCCAGTAGCGGAATGTTACACATGTTCTTTGTTTTCTGACGTGGCTTCCTGATCCACAGGTTTCCGTTGTTGTCTTTTACGATATGCTCAGAGGAAAGTTGTTGCACGTCGATAAAAGCCAAACCGGTAAAGGCGGCGAAAATAAAAACATCACGGACTACGGTGATTCGCTCCAGAGGAAATTCCTTGTGGTAGATAGTCAGCAGTTCGTCCATGGTAAGAAATTCACGGATTACTTCTTTTTCGTGGAATTTGATACCGATAAACGGGTCTTTGGCTATCCATTCATTGGCCAGTGCCAGATTGGTAATTTTCTTCAGACATTTCATATAACGGATAACGGTATTTTGCTGACATTCCTTTTCAGTCTTCAAATAAAATTCAAAGGCACGTACCAGCTCACCGTTGACTTCCGCCAGCGGCAGATCATCCTTTCCGTATTTCTGTCTGATAAGTTCGGCAAGATAGCGCTTGCAGCTTTCATAACGGCGAACGGTAATCAGGGCGTAGTCTTTCCCGACCAGGGCACGGCATTGGTCATTGTGCTCCTGCATGGTGCCGATAAGAGTGCGTACCGCTTCCGGTTCTTTGTCTTGTCCGAAAAATATTTCCTGCAACAGACGCGCTGTTATAGGCTGGTTCTGTTCTTCCAGTTCACAAAAAATCTGATGTAATTTGATTCTCGCATTTTCGATATAGGCATTCAGATCGCATGATTTGCGGCTTTTTCCTCTGGCAGATTCCTTTGCCTGACTCCAGAGAGACGGATCAATGCTTTTACGGATGTTGTTTTCAACTCGCGTACCATCTACAGTGATACGCATACACACGGATGCTTCTCCGTTTTTCAGCAGCTTGGTCTTCTTCAAGAAGAAAAGCACATTGAATGAACTTCTTTTCATTTTCCTACAGTTTTTAGTTTGTACAAAAGTAGGAAACCGACCACGTTTTCTTGATACGCAAAACATTGCAAATCAGTGAGAAAGACTCTAATTTGGTGGAGATTTTTGCTCCACCTTTTATCTCCACCTTTTGCTCCACCTCAAACGGTAATATTTTGCCGTTTTTTTGCGTGCTTGGGGAAAACAAAAAATCCCGATTTCGCTTGGAAATCAGGATTTTACTGTCTTTTGCTTTTCTTCAAAGTGGTGCCACCAGGAATCGAACCGGGGACACAAGGATTTTCAGTCCTTTGCTCTACCAACTGAGCTATGGCACCTTTTCTTTTTGTTTGTAACCGTTATTGTTTCGATTACGGGTGCAAAGGTAGGGACTTTTTTTGAATATGCAATAGTTTAATCAACTTTTTTGTCATAAAAAATATTCATTCATTTTTACAATCCTAATCATTCAGCTAATAAACAACTATTTAAGAAAAAGATTATGCTTGAACTTTTTGAAAAAATCCAAGCATAATCTTATAGTATCAGTTAAGAGAATTCCAACCTTGTGCTTTTAATTCAACTTCTCCGCCATCACGTCCTACAAGAAAATTCCCAAGTTCTGCCTTTGTTATATGACCTATAATCTTTATACCCTCCATTTCTGAGACCTTTTCATGATCTGTTAAAGGAACAGTGAAAAGTAATTCATAATCCTCACCACCATTCAGAGCCGCTGTTACCAAATTCATATTAAATTGCTCGGCCATAACAGCGGTCTGATAATCTATCGGTATTCGATCTTCATAAACACGACATCCCACATGGCTTTCCTTCGAAATATGCAATAATTCAGAAGACAAACCATCCGATATATCCATCATCGCAGTTGGAAGGACATTTACCTTACGCAGTTTCTCAATAATATCCTTACGGGCTTCCGGTTTTAACTGACGTTCCAATAAATATTCTTTTCCTGAAAAATCAGGAGTAAAATCTTTTTCTCCCTGAAACACTCGCTTTTCACGTTCCAGCAACTGAAGTCCCATATAAGCAGCCCCCAAATCGCCCGAAACGCAAATCAGGTCTGTTTCATGTGCACCATTCCGATACACTACTTTTCCTTTTTCTCCTTCTCCAATACATGTAATACTAATACTCAAGCCTGTCAATGAAGCAGAAGTATCACCACCAACCAGATCAACGCCATAGACATCACATGCTAAACGGATTCCACTGTATAACTCTTCCATATCTTCAACAGAAAAACGCTTAGACAAGCCTATCGATACTGTTATTTGGCGTGGATATCCATTCATCGCATAAATATCAGAGAAATTCACCACAGCCGATTTATACCCCAGGTGTTTCAATGGAACATAAGTCAAATCAAAATGGACTCCTTCCAATAATAAGTCTGTTGTCACCAATGTCAATTTATCCTGATAATCCAACACGGCTGCATCATCACCAATACCTTTTAATGTACTCTCATTTTTCAACTTTATATCTTCTGTCAAATGGCGTATCAAGCCAAATTCTCCCAATGTTGCAATTTCTGTTCTTGAACTCATAACTACCACAAAATTTTATTCTGTTGGAATGTTTGTATATGTTTTAATATCATATTATCAAAAGAATCCTTCTCTTCTTCCGAAAAAGAAATAGAGATCGGAAGATAGTATATGCATCCTTTCAATTCTTCAGTTACATATTTATTTTGTAATAACCGCACTGCATCTTTTTCCGTAGTCAATATAATCTTATTCCGGCCTTTTAATCGTTGAAAAGATTGTGTAATAGTTCGGATATCAGACTCTTTAAAGTCATGATGGTCAGAAAAGATCATTTCTTCTACCTGCCATTCACTTTTTCTTACCTCCGATACAAAAAGTTTCGGATTCGCAATACCACTAACGGCCAATACCGCATCATCCGAAGTTGGAATGAAAGGGAGCTTCCGATCAACAGACTGTAAGGAACAAATCCGATCGTACTCCACATAAGAGAAAAAGACCTGCTGATGTGCCTTAAGCTGCATATTGGTTTCTGTAATCCGATATTCAATGGGTTTCAAATCCCTAGGAGTTTTCGTAACAATTACCGCATCAGCACGTTCACATCCCGATATAGGTTCTCGCAAACGGCCTACAGGCAACAAACGATCATTATAGAACATCCTACCATAATCTGTCAATAAAATAGAGAAAGACGGTTTCACATACCGATGTTGATAAGCATCATCCAATAAAATAACCTGAGGCTTTTTAGTATCAGGCAATGACAATAATTTATCTATGGCACGACATCGGTTTCCATCCACAGCCATCAAAATCTCAGGATATTTATGAAAGATCTGATAAGGTTCATCCCCGATTTCTTTACATGTATGTTTCTTCGTCGCCAATATAAAGCCTTTGCTTGAACGTTTATACCCCCGACTCACAACAGCTATGCGATATTTATCTTTCAGCAACCGAACTAAATATTCTACATGCGGAGTTTTTCCCGTACCTCCTACAGCTAGATTTCCTACACAGATAACAGGAACAGGAAAAACCTTTTCTTTCTTAATGCCCCAATCGAATAACTGATTCCGTATAAAAACCCCTATTCCATAGAGAAAAGAAAAAGGCCATAACCAAAAAGTATATTTTGAAGAAATATTTTCCGACATATAAATATATTACCAACTATCTTGCGCAAAGGTAACTAATATATATTCATTTGCCAATTTTCTTTGCTATTTGCAGTTCTAGTTCTCTTGCACTAAAACAAACTTGTTGGTAAACATCTTTGATCAGTAAAGCATCCGCTCGATTAAAATCAGATTCACGTACAGTTACAAAAACACCTCCTAAATCAGCAGCTCCGGGGCTTGATAAAAATCGATCAGGTTCCGCTGCCGTGTACTGCCACGGGCGATGTTTTTTACGTACAACTACTAATAATACCCAAGTCTGCTTTTCATAATGAACAAAAAGATTCATCATCGGTTCTTCATCTTCTATCGAAACAGGTAACCATGTACAAAGTTTCTCAAACATACTTACTGCATCCGGTATCAAAGAAGAACGGATAACAAAACCATTTCGACTTCCAAGACTAAATGTATACAACGATGTTTCTTTTTCTGCCAACAAAAGCTTTGTATGTGTTTCTATTTCCTGGTCAACCGGCATATCACCCCAAGGCACAGCCTGGAAATGGAAATGATCGGGAGCAGAAGCGCCACAACGTGGTCCATTATAGAAAAGCGTAAAGTCTGGTAATTGTAGAGATAATTCCAGCATATCTGCCAAACGAGGCTGGATACGTTGTGGAGTATGTTCACAAGCTGGTATCGTCAGATGATGGCGAAATATCGGATAAGGATTACATAAAATGAGATAACGATCGCCAAAAGGCAAACGTAACTGTTCCGAAGGCAAATGATCCGGACACAGAAAACAAGGTCGTTGCTTAACAGCATCTTTATCCACTTTAGCAGTTGTCGATACACTTCGAGCGGGATTGTATTGCACACAGACAAGCGCATCACCCAATGACAACTCGCGTATCAATACATGATCCAGAGCTTCATAATTCCGAGCAGCCAAATCCCATTCCTTTTTCTGGCGATCTAACATACGTAAGACCTCTTCTTGTAATGTTCTTCTCATAAGCCCTGTCGGTTTTGTTGTACTCTGGCTTCCAGTTCCCATGTACGGATACGATCTTTATATACATTATATTGATTCATCTTCTCACGACTCAACATTGCATCCGAATTATCTTCCCAACGACGACATAGATACAAAACATCATAAATACGCCCAATCTGATACTCCCGACAAATCCGTAACCCAACAGCATAATCTTCTCCATAACTGGTATTCGGGAAATTAATCCGACGGATGAGTGGTGTATAAAAAGCGCGTGGAGCTCCCAAACCATTAATCCGAAGGGCATTATTCCGACCATTCTCCGGAGTCCATTCCTTATGATCAATTACTCCTGGTGGAATCTCTTCCAATTTAAAATTCGTCATCCGATAAGTTCCGACTACCATTGCACATTGTTGTTGATAAAAGGCATCCACAATTTGTTGCAACGTAGATTCACTGCTGTACAAATCATCACTATCCAATTGAACGGCAAATTTTCCACATTGAGGATGATGAATACCCTCATTCCAACATCCGCCGATACCCAAATCCGTCCGCTGCGGAATCAGATGAATCAAACGAGGATCTGACTGATAACGCTCAATCGCTTCGGTCGTTCCATCAGTCGAATGATTATCAATAACAATCAAATTGAATGGGAAATTAGTCTGTTGATTTAAAACAGAACGGATAGCATCTTCTATTGTACGAACCCGATTCCGAACCGGAATGATTACTGATGCTTCTACAGGAAAGGATTCTTCAGAAAAATCGATTGTCTTAAACTCTGGTTTCAAATAAGCCCCAATCCGCTTCAGGTATTCGGTACACACCTGCTCCATCTCCAACTGTACTACTCGATTTCGAGGATCCACATAATCAAATATCTTATCACCACTTTTCCTCCAGTCGTGTTCTTCCGCCCGATACAGGAATTCATTGACATGTATAAGAGAACCTTTCTCCGAAAGATGAAGACGCAATGCATAAAGGGCCGCATATTGCCAATCTTGCTGAATAGCTTGTACTGCCTCAATAAAAGCAGAAGAACGGATAAACAGCAATTTACCAAAATCAAAATCATTCCGCAAACTTCCCGCCTGGCACGCAATCAATGGATGAGGTATCAGTTGTCCATCTTTCTCATCATAATAATCGGCATACAGGCAATCGGCTCCCGTCGAGTCAGCTATTTCACACAATCGTTCCAATGCCCATGCACCAAGAATAATCCGATCAGGTGATAAACAAAGCAATATATAATCCGACAGATCCGAAACAACCAGATCGTTCAACAAGTTGCGACTCCATGCCGACGAACCATGAGGCATATCAAAAAGAACAATATTTCTTACTAAAGACTGCGACTGGAATGTTTCCTCATTCATCTGTGCAACCACAGGATTTTGCCGCATGACAAAACAGGTGATACGTTTTTCCATGATTTTCTATTTTTAAGGCAAAAATAAGAAAGGATTTTGATTTTTCAGGCTTTCATCTCTACAATGAATACAACGGTTGAATCGGCAGCTTCTGGAAAAGAAGTCTCTAGTGATTTTCCAAACTTCGTAAACGAATAAGTTTGTCCATACAAATCCATCGGTTCCAGTTTAGCGACACTACCAGTCTGAAAAAAATCATCCGTAAAACCTTCATTCAACTGCCATGCCTGATTCTCGAAACGATCCCAGCAAAACAAATATCGTTGTTCTGTTTTCTCCGCATCCTGATTGGCAGCCATCCAATAACGACTTCCCATACAAACAGGGAATAACGGTATCTCTCCGTCTTTAATATCTTCTTTGCCTCCCGTTTGATGAATAAACAATGAATCACGTAATAAATGTTCCGGCAGATAAGGCGCCGAATAAGCATACATTTCTCCACTATCGGGCGATACACACAAACGAACCGATTGCAAATTGGGGAATAAAACAGGATGTGTTAGCGAGACTTCTACTATAGGATGAGATTCTAAAGGCTGAAAACAGGTATCATACACTTGCACTTGCTGTTTTACACACGGACGATGTAAAGTATCTTTTTCTATCACTCGTTCTGCTGTATAGATTTTTCCTTTGTACAATACGGCTGACAATAACTGCTCTTCATTAAAGTCCTTCCGTAACTTCTTCTTAAAAAGCAATTCGCCATCAAACGTATAATAATAGATATCATCCACATTACCTAATACGATCAATTGCTTTTTTAGAGAATGAACCAAATAGCCTGCCACCTTGATTTCTTCTGGTTGGGTTATCTGACAAACCAATTCTCCTTGTCGATTGAAACGATACAAAATACCTTGACAAATCAGAAACAGATCGTTCCCGTCTTTTTGTATATCATGCGCGTCCGTCAAAGACTTCCCATTTATTGGTTTTAGGGGAATAGCTGTAACTGACTCAGCAATGTCCGATAACTCGCCTTTCCGATTCATATCGGTATCACGATCTGCCATCAGGCGTTCATAGCCAAAACCGCCACAAAGTAGCAACATAGCTGCTAAAATGATATATGTGATCTGTTTCATTTTCTTCAGATTTTACATATTAAAAACGAAAAGAAAACAGATTTAGTATATAGAACTACGAATAAGATCAAAAAAGCCGAATAAAAATTTTCCAGTTGAGAAACTAGAGAAAAAAATTGGGAAGAAGAGAGTTTTTGGCCTTTTCTTCTGAATTTGCTTCCCGATAATACCTACAAATGATTAAGTGAAAACAAAAATCCGACATCAAGTTACCAAAAAATGGTGATTGTACTACTTTTTCCTTGAATGTACTTTTGCAACGAAAAAAATAACGCTAAAATAAAAATGAATCATACAGGAACTATCAGAATTATTGGGGTTTTGTTTATGTGGCTAATCTGTTCGGAAATATCGTTTGCACAATCAGATGCCGTCCTTTCAGGAAAAGTATCTTCCTCTGAAGGAGTCGTTGATTTTGCTTCAGTTTATCTGAAAGGGACAAAATTGGGATGTACCACCGACGAAAAAGGGCTCTTCCATTTAAAAGTGCCCGAAGGAAAATATACATTGGTTGTTTCTGCCGTAGGATACCAGACAGTAGAACAAGTTGTACAAGCTAAGAATGGAGAAAGACAACGATTGCATATCCATCTTTCAACCGATGTGAAAGAATTAGAGGAAGTAGTCGTGGTATCCAATGGTGTCAGTCGGGTAAAAAAGTCTGCATTTAACGCCATAGCCTTGGATACAAAAGCCCTGCAGAATTCTACACAAAACCTGAGTGAGGCGTTGGCACAAGCTCCGGGTATGAAGCTTCGCGAATCAGGTGGTGTCGGTTCAGACATGCAATTGATGATGGATGGATTCAGCGGGAAACATATCAAGATTTTTATTGATGGGGTTCCTCAAGAAGGAGTTGGTAGTTCCTTCGGATTGAATAATATCCCTGTAAATTATGCCGACCGGATTGAAATTTATAAAGGTGTTGTTCCTGTGGGCTTCGGAACAGATGCTATCGGAGGAGTAATCAACATTATTACGAAAAAGAATCTAAACCGCTGGTTTGTGGATGCTTCTTATTCGTACGGTTCATTCAATACCCATAAATCATACATCAACTTCGGGCAAACCTTCAAGAACGGTCTGACTTATTCGATCAATGCTTTTCAGAATTATTCGGATAACGATTATTGGGTAGATACGCCCGTAAAAGACTTCGAAACCGGTGCCATCAATAAAAAGAAAATTGAGCATGTCCGTCGATTCCACGATAAATACCACAACGAAGCAATAGTGGCTAAAGTAGGAATAGTTGATAAACCCTGGGCCGACCGATTGATGTTTGGCTTTACTTGGTCGAATATGTATAAGGATATCCAGACGGGAGTCCGGCAAGAAGTCGTATTCGGCGGTAAGTACCAGAAAGGTTATTCTCTGATTCCTTCTTTGGAATACCGGAAACAGAATCTTTTTGTGAAAGGATTGGATGCAACACTAACGGTGAATTATAATAAAAACATTACGCATAATGTCGATACTTCTACCTACGAATACAACTGGCGTGGCGAAATGCGTCCGTTAAAATCACCAGGAGAACAATCCTACCAGCACACCCGTTCTAACAATCAGAATTGGAACGGAACGCTGACATTGAATTATCGACTGGGGAAAGCCCATACCTTTACATTTAATTATGTAATGAATGCTTTCCGTCGTGCCAACCAATCTATGTTATATGAAGATTCGGAAGCAAATGCTATCCCGAAAGAAACCCATAAAAATATCGGAGGTCTCTCCTACCGCCTGATGCCAAATGAGAAATGGAATGTATCTGTATTCGGGAAATATTATAACCAGTACAATGCGGGTCCGGTAGCTACTTCTACGGCACAAGACGAATACGTGAAGACTTCCAATTCTGTTAATGCATTAGGATACGGAGCAGCTGGTACCTACTTCATCGGAAAAGGTTTCCAGACAAAGTTGTCGTATGAAAAGGCTTACCGCCTCCCTACCAATGAAGAGATGTTCGGAGACGAGGATCTTGAAACAGGAGATATTTCCTTAAAGCCGGAAAAGAGCGACAATGTAAATATCAATCTAAGTTACAACCAGACGTTCAATCGGCATTCGGTCTATGTAGAAGGAGGCTTAGTCTATCGGAATACCCAAGATTATATCCAACGAAGTCTTACCAATCTGAGTGGCGGAAAGTATGGAGCAACTTATGTGAATCATGGAAAAGTCCTGACAAAAGGCTATAATCTTTCTGTTCGTTATGGTTTCGGAGAATGGTTGAGCATTGGCGGTAACTTTACTCAGATGAATGTTCGCGACAATGTCAAGACTGTCGATAGCGGATCTAGTCAGGAAAGTCTGACTTATGGAGCTCGTATGCCAAACTTACCCTATCAGTTTGCCAACTCAGACATTTCTTTCTATTGGAACAATCTGCTTCAAAAAGGAAATAAGCTGACGCTGACCTATGATAATCTGTATATGCACAGTTTTCCGCTTTATTCGGAAGCTTTGGGTAGTGAATCAGATTATGTGGTGCCGACACAGTTCTCGCACAACCTGACTCTTTCCTACAGTCTGCAGAACGGACGGTATAATTTCTCGGTAGAATGCCGGAACTTCACCAACGAAAAGCTTTATGACAACTTCAGTCTTCAAAAGGCAGGAAGAGCTTTCTATGGCAAGATCCGGATTTGTTTCGGGAATTAATAAGGTATACCAATCAATCGAACAACAACATGTAAGTATTTTAGAATAAACAAACATTAAATCGGAACAATATGAAAAGAAAACTTCTAACCGTAAGTTGTGCCGCCATTTGTATGTGCGGATTTGTGTTGACTTCTTGTAGTGAAGATGATCCGGTAAATCCGGGTAACAACGGAGATAATAATAACGATGGAACATCGACCAGCGAAGTTATTTCCAACTATGTAGTGGCTGCATCCGTAAACGATGCCAATTATCTACTGACAGCAGATACGCTGACAGAAGGGACTATCACTGCCAAGAATAACGGATTGACTACCGAAAGCGGAACCCAATGGATTTTCTATCAGGACAAGTATCTCTATCGTTTGGTTTACAACCAGGGGAATGCCGGTGTCACTTCTTCTTATATCCTGAATGCGGCAGGTAAAGTAGAAGAACGTGACAATACCTACGAGATCAAACGCTTCACTTCGTATGGTACCTATAAGAATTATATCATCACGGCTTCTGCCGGCGATTTGTCTCAAGATTATGCGGATGAAAACGGCTACCTGCCTCAAGGTTTCCTTTTCTCTTATCTGGATGTAAAAAATGAAACTTTTAAGACGAACAGCGATGTGATTTTATCGGAGAACTTTTTAGGTAACGGAGAGTATGTCACACTGGCTGGTATCCTCGAAGCCAATGATAAGATTTACAGTGTGGCTGTTCCAATGGGATTGAGCCAATATGGAGTGAAAGCCGAAGGCGGAAAATATGTGGTGTATGAAGATTTGATCAAACAGGAATCCGGAGGAAGCGGCAGCGGTGCCTACGAGAAGGGCGAATTGCTATGGACTCAATACCCGAACGAATGCTGGGTGGCGATCTTCGGGGATGAATCCTTCCAGAACAAGACCTTGATCAAGACCGACAAGATCAGCTATGCGTGCGGACGGTACAAATCGCAATACTACCAGACAATCTGGGCTGCCGACAATGGCGATATTTATGCTTTCTCGCCCAGTTATGCCAAAACGATGACAGATCCGCGTCAGCAGACCACGCTTCCGGCGGGTGTTGTGCGTATCAAAGCTGGAACGGATACATTTGATGATGATTACTATTGTAACTTGGAAGAACAGACCGGCGGAAAGTCGTTCTTGCGCTGTTGGCATATCTCAGACGATTATTTCCTGCTCCTGATGTACGACCGTCCGTTCACGGAAACCGGATTTGAGGCAACGGAAATGGCCGTCTTTAAAGGTGAAGACAAAACTTTAACCTATGTAAAAGGAATGCCTGATGCAAGTATTATCTCAGGTTTCGGGAAAACACCTTATACAGAAAACGGGAAAGTTTATGTCGCTGTAACTACTACCGATGGCAGCCAACCAGCCATTTACCAGATCGATCCTGTCTCTGCTACAGCTACCAAAGGATTGACTGTCGAATCGGAACAGATCTCGGGTGTTGGAAAATTGACGTATTACGTAACTGAATAATCCGATGCGTAAGTTTTTTCATCAGATACATCTTTGGTTGTCCATTCCACTAGGGCTGTTCATCTCCATCATCTGTTTCACCGGAGCCATCCTCGTGCTTGAAAAGCCAATCACGCGGATGGTATATCCTGAAACGCAAATACAGCAGGCCGACGCGCAACAGGCGCAGGGAAACCGGAACGGACGACCGGCCGACGCGCAACAGGCACAGGGAAACCAGCATGGCCCGCAGACAAAGAGGCAAAGCCTCGCGTTTTTCCGCCAAGTACGCACCCTGCACCGCTGGCTGCTAAATGCGCCCGCCCAACGGGGCGAGCAATCAGCAGGCAAGCTGATCGTGGGCATCACCACCGTCGCCTTGGTAGTCATCTTGGTGAGCGGATTGGTAATTTGGTTCCCGCGCCAGCACGACGGACTGAAAAAGCGCTTGCAAGTATCGTGCTCGAAAGGCTGGCCTCGCTTCTGGCATGATACCCATGTCGCCCTTGGGTTTTACTGCACATTGTTCTTGCTCATCATGGCCCTGACGGGACTTACTTGGTCCTTCCGAGGATACCGGACCTTCGTTTACACGCTGTTCGGCGATCCGCAAGGGCAAAGCCTGAGAGGGTTTTTCTATTCCCTGCATACGGGGAGTTGGGGAGGAGTGGTGACACAAATCATTTATTTCATAGCCGCCTTGATTGGGGGTACCCTGCCCCTGACCGGCTATTACCTGTGGTGGAAGAAACGGAAACGGAAATAAATCACTCCAGAATGGATAAAGCAAAGACCTCCGACGATACAAATCCTGACGGATCAAGATCGTCGGAGGTCTTTTTCAATAGAAATCCTGGAAGATTGAAGCTTTCAAAGCTGTCCGACAATACAAATCCGCGCGGATTGAAGCTGTCGGACGTCTTTTTTTTACAAATCCTTGCGGATTTAGACCGTCCAAGCCGTCTGATAGTAAAAATCCTGGAAGAATGATACTAGATGGATGTCATCTAAAGAAAATCTTTGCTGATTAGACTTAAAAGTCACCACTTTTATGTCAAAGTCTTGACAAAACGTTACATTTAGCAGAAAGGGGGCTTTTCACCCCCTCTTTTTTATTCTGCAAAACCTACCGGATGATTTAAAAACGGCACTTGCGTTGCTTTTAATTTCAACTTTTGGGCGAGGACTTCCTTGTCCATCGTTCCGCGTGGCACCGTAGCCAATCCCATTCCGGCACAAGCAATCGAAATATTCTGGGAAACGATTCCTGTATCCATTGCTCCTGTCAACCGATTTTGCGGAGTATCGCCACCACGCATCTTCGACAAGTCGCTCACCAATACCAACGAGACGGGCGCCACCGCAGCAAAGTCCTGCCCTTTCGCCACGTCTTTACGCAGGTCTTCACTCGTCACCGGTACCAATTTATTGGCCTTAGCATCATACAAATAAGCCCCCTTTGCGGTACATACATAAATATCGACATCCTGATAGTTCAGCGCGCTGGGTGCCGTACGCATTCCCTTTTCCGGACGGTTCACGCCGTTGGCAGCCCAAAGCAAATCCGAAAGTTGTTGCAGCGAAAGCTCCTTGTCGGCATACGAACGGCATGACTGACGGTTGGCTAAAGCGGTCATCACGTCTGTCCCGCATTGTTTACTGGGGGCATTCAGCGAAATCCCCTGCAAATCCTGGGCGCTTGCCCCGAAAATGGAGCAAGCTGCCACCATGGCAAATACGAAGTTTTTCATTGTATTCTTCTTTTTTATGATTAAAACTGTTTTTTGATCGTCGTAAAGATAACACAAAAACAAGTATTTGCGCAAGAAACTTACCCGATTTGTATGCCATCAAGGAACAACTATCTGATGCGTACCGGCTGTCAAATCCACCGCCTTTCCATCCAGTACCAACTCGCCCGTACAGCCCAACGGTACCTTTACGGTCAGTTGGATCTTGCCCTCTTCGGTACGTTTCCATTCACTACTGATTTCACCGGCTACAGAATCATAGGAACCTTTCGCCCACTGCATATCTGCCGGGAAATGCGGCGTGAAACGGATATGGCGGAATCCGGGTTGCTGTTCGTCATAATTGATACCTGCCAACTGGTTCATCATCCAGGCAGAGACATCGCCCATAAAGACATGGTTCAAAGAAGCGTCGCGAAACTCCGGACTTAACGTCCAAGTCTCCGGTAATGTAGTATAACCCATCGTTTCTACCCAATATCCCCACGAAGGAGCTTCCAGTTTCGTAATCATCTTCATCGCATCTTCCAAATAACCATAGCGAGTGAGCATGGCAGGAACCGTCTTCGTTCCGATCAGACCGAAATCGAGGAAATAATTATTATCGGCTACCAGTTGATGCAACTTGTCTGCAACTGCTTGTTCTTTCCCTTCCGGAACCAAACCTAAATACAACGCCAGAGCCTGGGCAGCCTGCGTCCCCTCTGCATACGTAGCAGTCTCTGGATGGAAGAACTTCCGGTTGATGCGATCCTTCAACGCTTCAGCCTTCTCGGCATACGGTTTCGGATCTTTCCCCAAGAGCGAAGCAAAACGCGCCATCAGTTGATTGTCTAAATAATAGTAGGCCGTCGAAGTATATTCGTTGTTTGTCGTTGCCTTCCAATACACCCAGTCGCTCAACCCGAAGGTCAGGAATCCATCCTTCTCTTTTGTCTGGAGATACGCCAGGTAACGTTCCATCGTAGGATATAGCTTCTCGATACTTTCGGTTGTACCATAATAATTATACAAAGCATTCGGGATGATGAACATCACAGCATCCCACACCGGACCAGGAAATTCGCCATATCCCCAACCACTCGAAGGAATGATACCGGAGATGTCGCCTTCAGCCCGTTGGTTATCGATAATATCGTCCATCCATTTCTCGTAGAACGTAATACCATCAAAACCCAGCAAACCCAAGTCGATGGCGACATGTGCATCGGCAGTCCAACCATTCTTTTCCCGCTGAGGACAATCCGTAGGAATACTATGCAGGTTGCTTCGATAGGCTTGCATGGTCGCATTCCAAATCTTGTTCAACGTTTCATTCGAACAACTAAACGAACCCACCGGTTTCAAGTCGGTATGCAGGAAGAGCGCGGTCAGACTCTCTTCCGTCAGCTTCACCGGCTTATCACTTTCCACTTCTACATACTGGAAACCATGATAAGCAAACGAAGGCACGAAGATTTCCTCTTCGCCTGTTCCTTTCAGGTAATATTCATCCATCTGGAATACCTCGCCCGGCTTCACCGGATGATAATACACGTTGATATTTCCCTGTTCCAGTCGTCCGTCTTTCTTCAACAACTCGCCATGCTTCAACGTGATGTGCGTGCCGGCTTCCCCTTTCACTTTCAGACGGCACAAACCGGCGATATTCTTCGGAAACGCATAGACATACAATCGGTCACTGAAGGCTTTCATTGAAACCGGTTTCAATTCTTCTGTCACATGGATTCCCGGCATTTCCTGTGCCACCAACGAAGCAGAAGGAGTCGCTACTTCCACGGCTGTCTGCCAAGCACTGTCGTCAAACGAAGCAAGTTTCCAGCCTTCCGGTTCCAGACGGGCATCGTAACGGTCGCCACTATAAATATTATTATAGGTATAGGGTCCGCAAGCAGTTTTCCAAGAAGCATCCGAAGAAAGGGTCTGTTGCGTTCCATCCTCATAATCGATCCGTAATTCACTTAACAAACGCGGACGATCGCGCCAACGAGCCTCATGGAAATTCCATACGGCCACCGACTGCTCGTTATACCATCCGTTACCCAAGACGGCAGCCACGGCATTATTCCCTTTCTGCAAGAGAGAAGTAACATCGTGCGTCACATAGAGATTTCGCTTATCAAAATGTGTATATCCGGGATCCAGGAAATTCTCTCCTACCCGTTTCCCGTTGAGGAACATTTCATAATATCCGGCAGCCGACACATACAACCTTGCCTCCTTGACCGGCTTATCCACCATAAATCCTTTACGGAACATAGGAGCCGGTTCGTATTCCTTGTCATTATCGTCGGTAATCCACTTGGCCTGCCAGTCGGCATTCTCCCCTTTTCCTAACTCAAAGCTTGCCACATCGGAAGTACGACAAGGATTTCCATCCTGATCCCAGACAGAAACCTGCCAGTAATAGCGGGTTTCCGGTTTCAACTCGGTCCGTTCATCATATACCTTTAAATCCGTCGGTGATGTTCCGATCCGAATTTCATAACGAGAAGGGACAAACGTCGTATCTTCTCCCGCATACTTCCATGTGAATCGCGGCATCTTCGCATCAATGCCAATCGGATTTTCCAAATATTCAGTCCGCAAACCGACTGGAACAATTTTTTCATTGGTCTGCACACAGCTTGCCAGTAATCCGGCAGTAGTTGTCAGCACTATTAAAATATTCTTTTTCATATCGAGAATTAAATCATATCCTTACTTAATTACTATACCTTCCGGAGCTTCTATTTTCGAAGAGATGGAACCATCCGGTTGTTTTTCATGCCGAATCTTAACGATTCCTTTCGGCGTGGGGAAAGTTCCTTCCACCCATTCCAAATCCGCCAAATGCGGAACAATCCGAAGTACCCGGCAACCAGGTTCTAGTACTTCCACACCCAATACATATTCCGTCAGCCACGATGTAGGTCCCGAAGCCCAGCCATGACACAAACTATGGCGGAAACCTTTATAACAGTAGGCTCCGAAATCTCCATGAATATCTTTCTTGCCTGCCGGAACCAGTTCATCGATCAGCATTCGGCAACCAATCCAAATTAAAGTCTTCCCAGAAAGTAGTTGCTCCCATATCCAACATCGCGCCCCAATAAGAACGGATAATATCCAACGCTCCGGAATAATTTCCAGCCAAAGCCATTGAACGTAACATATAATATCCATAGAACGTAGAAAAGCCATGACCTCCTTCCTGTGACAGATATTTTTGGTCAGCCTCATTGGCATCCATCAATCCCGCCCAAGCCAACAAGGCAGCCGCCTGTTTCATTCCCGGCTCTGTCGGTTTCTTCTTCAAAGCCAGAAAAGGTTTTATCACTTGAGGCGCAGCCTTCCGTAAACGCGCTTCCGTTTCCAAACAAGTACTTGCTAATTCCGGCTCCTGCAATAAAGAACAAAGTTCTGCTCCATATTTCATAGCCTGAACCATCAATGCCTGCAAACCTGCGTTGATCGCTTCCGGATTCTCATTCGACGGCCAATCCAAGAAACGTATTCCGTCCAAATGTTCCCGGCCAGAAGCATCTAGTTTCGAGATCAGGACTTTCAACAGGTCAACCAGATAATCTTTCTGCGATTGCAAATAAGTCCAGTCTCCTTGATACCGGAACCAATCCCGCTGAATCAACAGCCACCAGATTGAATACGAACTAATTCCATTCATCCAATTAGGTAATGGAGTAATATTACGGGTCAAATCCAAACTCTTCGGAACCGCTTCATTATACCCAAAGACCGTATTCACAGTCATGACTTCCGGATGCATGTCTCCTATCCAAACCAGACGATCACGTTTAATGCCGTCCCACAAATATTCCTGTAAATTCAGATGGACCGTATAAGCACCCGTTTGCCAAATTTGATTAAGCCGTTCATCGCTACACCGGAACGAACCCTTATAAGGAATATCCCGGTAAGTAGCAATCGCCCGGATCTCCTTCAACTGTAATTCAACAGAATCATCCGGCAAATCAATCCGTACAAAACGAAAACCGGAATTTCCTACCTCTGCAACTCCCAACCAAGGTAACGATAACTGGAAATCCCGGACGGCATGATCGTTTGTTGCCCCGTTCTTCCCGTCAATCTCACACATCGCTTCGCTGACAGATTCACCGAAACGTACCCGGATACGTACAGGTTTCTGACTAGCCGGCATACCTGTCACCAACTGGATTCCACCTTGAATTTCTTTTCCGAAGTCCAATAATAATGCCGGATGCCGAGCATCCGTACTTCGCATGACGCATACTCGGCTATTCGACAAATCAGCCTGTCCGTTTCCAGGCGACAATAAATAATGTTCATTTTCTATTTGCACACTATCTTGTTGCCATACAATCCGCACAGGAGATAAATATTCTCGGATTCGGCTATCTCTCTGTTGGGCAAAAGCCACTGTAAAAGCTAGCAATGCCCCCAAAACCAACCAGATTTTCCTCATAGATCCTTTACTTTAGAGCCCAAAAGCCGGAACCAAATCATCCAACTGTTGCTGAGTCATACCTTCCGGATCCTCTCCTGAAGCCTGACGGGCACTGAAATATATCTGAGCCGATTTACTCAACGTATCAATAGCATCGAAACATTCTATCAGGTCTTCTCCCACAGCCAGGATTCCATGTTTCTCCCAAAAGACCACATCATGCTTCTCCAGCTGTTTGATGGTCGCCCGAGCCAGTTCCACAGTACCAGGTATTTCATACGGAACAATACCGATTCCTTTCGGTACAATGATTCGGCACTCCGGGATCATGCTCCAAAGTACTTTCGTTAGATAATCCGAATTTAAGAATCGCTTGCAATGTGTCATACCTATCAAGTCTGTTGGATGGGTATGTAAAACAACTTTATTGTCACGACCTGTAGAGCGAACATAATTATGCATCATCAAATGTGAAGGCAACTCTGAAGTCGGTTGAATAGGCTGTTCTGCAATGATTTCATAACTCAATCCATCGACTGCAACCCGGATCAACGAACCGTTCTCAAACGGAGCCTGAGCCACATAACGCATGCGTTTGCCTGTTCCTGTAACGTAAAATACATGTCCGGCTAAAGCTTTCATCTTTTCAGGTAAAGCCTTGGCCGGAGCCAGTGACGGAAGAGCCAGATCCTCTGGCGTCAATAATGATGTTACGTTTACGGAAATATTTCCCCCATTCCGTTCTGCCCATCCTTTAGTCCATAAATAACCAGCGACCTCTGCTATACGGTCTATTTCTGCCATTAAAGCACAATTGCTTCTTAACTGTTCCATTTTCAATCAATTTATAATTTTATCCATTCATTTCATCCGGATAATTTTTATAGCGAACCGGATGCTATTTTAATATACGCCACTTTTTATCAAAAATACGCCAGCTTTTCACCAAAATACGCCGGCTTTTGATGAAAATACGCCGGCTTTTTTTGGTGATCCAATAACCTTATAAATTGGGGAAAATTAAAGAAAAGATTAACACACACATACCTGTTACCAAAACAACAATTGTCTTCTGGTCAACCCCTTTCCATTCCTTCAATAAGATTCCCCAAATATTACTAAAAATCACATTCAACGACATGAGGATACTCCATGAAAAAGCCAGCATCACCGGAGAATCGGCAAAAAAGCTCTTTCCCATTCCCAAACCGAAAAACTGCGAATACCATAATACACCAGCCAGTGCGCAAAATAAGACATTATTCCACAAAACACCAGCCGAAACAGAGAAATATTCTTTCCCTGTATGATTACGTCCGTTCTGATAGATACAATAAATGGCATTGGTCAAGAATCCACCTGTCGTCACCAACAAGATGACCGGGTTCAGAACAAACAGTTCATTAGCACCATGGCTCCGTACCAACTCAGAAATAGGAGAACCCGCTTCCAGCCCTAAATTAAAACAGGCACTCATAACACCGGCCAATAAAGCGACAGCTAATCCTTTTGTCAAAGCAAAATCCTTAACGGCAGCCTGTTTCTCTTCTTCTGTCATATTCCGGGCCCGCTGACTCCCGGCATATCCGATGATAGCAATACCTGCTAATGTGATACAAACACCCAGCAACAAGATAAGTCCTTCGCCATGCAATAAATCCTGCCCTCCGAGAATGGCAGGGAAAAGTGTACCGAATCCGGCACAAGTACCTAAAGCTATACTTTGCCCCAAAGCCACTCCCAAATAACGCATACTCAATCCGAAGGTCAATCCGCCTACGCCCCACAACATGCCATATACAATTGCCTTCAAACTACCTTCCATTTGAAACAAGTCCATCAGACCAATACCCTCTGGAAGTGCCAAGAAAGTACCTAACAGTGGAAAAACCAACCAGGCAAAAATACCTTGGACCAGCCAAAAGCTTTCCCAACTCCAGGATTGAATCTTGTTGATTGGAACATACGAACTACTCTGTCCCAAACTTCCTAAGGCAACGATCAATAAACCAACAAGAACATCCATAATTATCCTCGCTTACAAGTTATCTCGGCTTCGTATTTTTCGATATCCGTCATATAGCTTTCGCCAACCGGAACATTATTCTTCAAACAGAACATATCCCAAACAGCATTCCATGGTAAACTTTTGGCTTCTTCCTGCAAAGCCAACCGCTGGAACAGCTGATCATTTGCTTCATACTTCTGCAACAAAGCAGATGGTTCCAACAACGCCTGTAACAATGCTTTCTGAGTAGCCCGTACACCAATCACATACGCTCCTATACGATTGATAGTCGCATCAAAATAGTCCAAACCTATATGAATTCGGTTTAATGCATTTGAACGGACCAGTTCACGTGATAAATCCAACAACTCATCATTTAAGATAACAACATGGTCACTATCCCAACGAACCGGACGACTGACATGCAACATAATCTCGGGAGTGAACAACAGCAAAGAGGATATTTTATCAGCAATGCTTTCTGACAAATGAAAATGTCCTGTATCCAAAGTCACTATCTTCTGATTCTTCACCCCATAGCCCAAATAAAAGTCATACGAACCAACAGTATAGTTTTCCAAGCCAATACCAAAAAGTTTCGCTTCAATACAATCTTTCATATTCTTATAGTCAACGGAAAATATCTCATCCAATGACTGTTCCAAAATCTGACGATATTTTAACCGGCTGGCAGGCACTTCCTTACTTCCATCATGAATCCAAAGATTCATAATACAAGGATCTTGCTGGAATTTACCCATCTCTTCACTAATCCAACGGCAACGTTTGGTATGTTCAATCCAGAAATTACGTATATCATCCTGAGGATTAGCCAATGTCAGATTTCCACTTTTCGGATGAGAGAACGAAGTACTGTTAAAATCCAATTTCATTCCTTGTTCCTTGGCCCATTCCATCCAGCTTTGGAAATGGCAAGGCTCTATTTCATCCCGATCAACAACCTTTCCCTGAAAATCACCATAGATAGCATGCAAATTCAAGCGATGTTTTCCCGGTATTAAAGAAGTTGCCTTTATAATATCTGAACGGACTTCATCAATGGTTCGCGCCCGTCCCGGATAATTCCCGGTAACCTGAATACCACCAGTCAACGAACCTCCCTGATTTTCAAATCCCATTACATCATCTGTTTGCCAGCAATGCAGCGATAATGCTATCTGCTGAAGCTGAACCATTGCTTTTTCTGTATCTACACCTAACGAAGCGTAACGTTCTTTTGCCATTTCATAGGCCTGATTTATATTTCTTTCGTTTGTCATGATTATAATTATTTTGAGGTTAAACTTAAAAACTTCTGATAAGCATCTTTATACGTTTCAAATCCATTCTGCGGAACAAAGATCTGAGGAGACAAGCTAGATAATATGAACCGTCTCATCTCCCAACGATCACAGACAAGTCCGGCTGCACGAGCCTGCACCAAGCCATTTCCTACAGCTGTTGCTTCTGACGGTCCAGCAACTACAGGCAACTGAATCACATCAGCAACCAATTGATTTAAGAAATCATTCTTAGCTCCTCCTCCAATAACATGCAATCGATGAATCGGGAACGGAGCGACTTGCTTCAAGAAGGTTAATACCTTGCGATAACTAAAAGCCAGACTCTCAAAAAGACAACGGACATATTGACCAACCGTTTCGGGCTCCGATTGATTACTATCTCTACAAAATTGAGAAATAGCATCCTGCATATTTTGAGGATTAGCAAAACAGGCCGCGTTAGGATTTACCAAACTTCTAAATGGTGTCTCTTTTTCCATTAAGGCAATCAACTCAGCATAAGAATAATCTTTACCTTCCCACTTCCATTCTTCCCGGCAACGTTCCAACAACCACATGCCTGTAATATTCTTCAAGAAACGGACTGTCCCATCAATACCGCCTTCATTCGTAAAATTCTCCTGATAAGATTCTTCTGAAATAATAGGTTCTTCCGTTTCTATACCCATCAAACTCCATGTTCCACTACTCAAATAAGCAAAATTACGATCGGTTGTCGGGACAGCAGCTACAGCCGAAGCCGTATCATGTCCTGCTACTGCAATAACAGGAATGGATCCAACACCCGTTTCCTTACTTAAAGAATCAGTCAATGAACCAACAACAGTTCCCGGGAAAACAATCTTCTCAAAAAGAGAAGTTGACACACCTGCAGCACACAACAACTCTGCATCCATTTCTTTCGTGTATGGATTTACCAGTTGGGCAGTTGATGCATCCGTATATTCACACACACAGTTTCCTGTAAGCAAATAAGAAAGCAAATCAGGAATAAACAAAGCCTTCACCGCTTGTTCCAATGGAGAATAATGCTCTTGTTTCATCTGATACAGTTGAAACAAACTATTGAAGTTCATCATCTGAATACCCGTTCGCTTATATACATCCATCTGCGACATCCTTTGCTGGAAAAACTTTTCGGGCACACCTTCCGTAAACGAATCCCGATAAGCTCGAGGCAACGCTAATAAAACACCATCTGCCCCAATCAATCCAAAATCGACGCCCCACGTATCAATCCCAATTGAAGTCAAATGGATATTTTCCTTTCCACAATAACACAAAGCCTTTTTTATCTCTTTGTATATATGACAAATATCCCAATAATAACGTCCGTGAAGCTCCATAATTCCATTTGAGAACCGATGTATTTCCTTCATCTCAAATTGGTCTTTCGAAAAAGTCATCACAACTGCCCGACCACTAGTCGCACCAATATCAAATGCTAAAAATGTGTTTACTTCCATGATAATTTATCCGTTACTTGAAGATTTTTCTTATTTTTGGACAAAATTATCCGGTTTCCGGAGAAAAAATATTTAGATATTGATTTTAAACCTTTCAATTCTGATACAAATGAATACTCAGATGAATAATCAATTATGCTATTTGACATATAGTGCGAATGATGAAGCATGGGGAACCATTATCACAACAGCAGGTTTCCAACATATCTCACCTCATGCTTCCTATCCGCCATCCCAACATCCCAAGAATTATAACTTTTGTCCACAAAACGGACGTATCCTGAATGAATACCAATTTGTATATATAGTAAAAGGTAGTGGTACTTTTATATCAGATCACTGCAAGAAACGTTCCGTAAAAACAGGAGATTTGCTGATTCTTTTTCCGGGAGAATGGCACAATTACTATCCAGACATAGACTCCGGATGGGATGAATATTGGGTAGGTTTCAAAGGCAGTTATATGGAACATTTAATTGATAAGCACTTCTTTTCTCCCGAAAACCCGATACTAGAATTAGGAATCAGTAGTTCACTCGTCAACTTATATGAAGATTTACTACAAACAGCCAATAATGAAAAGGCTGGTTTCCAAGTTATGTTGGCGGGTATTTTACAACACATTACCAGTACGATCTTCTATAAATACAAAAACCAGTCATTTGCTGATGCTTACATCTTGGATAAATTGGATGAAGCACGTAGAATGATGAAATCAGAAATTGAACATCCGTCGTCACCTGAAGAAATTGCAGCTCAATTAGGATTAAGCTATTCCTGGTTTCGCCGGACATTCAAAGATTACACCGGTATATCGCCAGCTCAGTATCAAATTCAGTTACGCTTAATCAAAGCCAAAGAACTGTTAAGCCAGACAACGCTCAACATTACGGAAATTGCCTATCAGTTACATTTCGAAAATGGAGGACAATTTTCTACTTTCTTTAAGAAAAGAGAAGGACTAACACCCAAAGAATACAGAGAATGGATTTCGGCTGCTAACTCAAAAGAATAAATCAGCAGCCTATTCCATATCTAATGTTTACCTATTTTGATAGAAATTCAAGATGGATAATTTTGTAGCCATTGATTTTGAAACAGCCAACCGCGAACCTTCCAGCGTTTGTAGTGTTGGTATTGTCGTTGTAAGAGAAGGGAAAATACAGAATCATCTATATCGCCTGATTCACCCTACTCCTAATTATTATAACTATTGGAATACTCGTGTCCATGGATTAACAGCTGCCGACACAGCCCAAGCACCTGCTTTTCCTTTCGTTTGGGCAGAAATAGAACCGCTTATAAGCGGACTTCCGCTTGTTGCCCATAATGCCGTCTTCGACGAAGGATGTCTAAAAGCGGCCTTCCAAAAATATGGCATGACTTATCCTGAATATAAATTCTATTGTACCTGCCGCGCTTCCAGGCGTGTTTTCGGAAAAGAATTACCGAACCATCAACTACAAACTGTTGCTGCTCGTTGTGGATATCAACTGGAATACCATCATCATGCCCTCGCAGATGCAGAAGCCTGTGCCTGGATTGCCTTACGAATTATGGATTTGTATCTTAACAGCTAATTTCTTTTGCCACCAGTACAAATAAAACAGACAGATGACCAACGAAACAACCGTTGAAAGAGGTGGCGCAAATCCCATCCAGAAAAGCGACGTCGGATCAATATGGCTGAACAGCCACGATAATGGAATACGAAATAAAAAGGTAGCAATCAGGCTATGTACCATCGGGAACCAGGAATTTCCTTGTCCGCTGAAATAAGAATTCATACAAAAAATAAAACTTACTAAAATACAATCTATGCTGTATCCTCTCAGATATGTTGCTCCCATACTTATAACCGCCTCATCTTCCGTAAAAATGCGAATCCAATTTTCCGGAAAGAATTGTGAATAAACACACATTGAAACACCAAACACCAAAGCCATACCAATACCTGCATACAAGCAACGATTCATTCGTTCTATCAATCCGGCTCCATAGTTCTGAGCAGTCATGGCTGCTACCGCAGATGATATTGCAACTGGTGGTAACATGGTAAATACGATAACCTTTTCCACAACTCCCAATGCAGCAGAAGTAATCACACCCATTTGATTCACAATGACCGTAATTATCAGAAAAGATATATTTACCAAAGCGTCCTGCAATGCAATAGGAGCTCCCAATACCATGATGCGCCGTGACAAAAGACCATTCAAACGAATATCTTTCCGGGTAAACGGGAAACTAAATCCACGACGATGTAAAAACCACAAAGCAGTCACAAAACTGATTCCTTGGGATGAAATCGTTGCCAATGCTGCTCCGGCAGCCCGCAAATGAAAAGCTCCTACCAACAAGAAGTCGAGTACAATATTGATAATACATGC
>ENA-ORUB01001482-ORUB01001482.1-human-gut-metagenome-genome-assembly--contig:-NODE-1482-length-25386-cov-10.150330_pt1 | contig 25386 bp, 13 predicted proteins | sample MGYA00241918_ERZ509200 | MGnify/ENA primary metagenome ERZ509200 (study PRJEB26280, sample SAMEA2338853) | human gut metagenome | biome: human gut; feature: human-associated habitat; material: faeces... | reverse complement strand
GGGAGCGGTGATTTTTCCGGCCCGGTGGCCCAGCTGCTGGACCTGCGGCGGCAGCTGCGGGGCCTGCCGCCCATCGTGATCTGCGACTGCGGACTGGATGAGGCGGGACTGTCCCGGGCCCGGGAGCTTACGCAGCGGTATGACAACGTCCTGCTGCTGGCTCCGGAGGAGATCATTCAGAATTTACCATAAGGAGGGCCGGTATGGCCGAACGCTGCACGGTGGAGGGCGCCGTACAAAGCCTGATCTTTCAGAATGAGGACAACGGCTACACCGTGCTTTCCCTGCTGACGGAGGACGGGGAGCTGGTAACGGTGGTGGGATGCATTCCCTGCGCCGCTCCCGGCGAGGGCATGACCGTCACCGGGGTGTGGACCAACCACCCCAGCTATGGGCCCCAGTTTGCGGCGGAGTCCGTGGAGCGGCGGATGCCCCGGACGGAGGAGGAGATCGTATCCTACCTGTCCTCCGGCATTCTCAAGGGCATCGGCCCCGCCACGGCCCAGCGGCTGGCAGACCGCTTCGGGGCAGACACTCTGGCCGTTATCGAGGAGGAGCCGGAGCGGCTTCAGACCGTCAAGGGCATCACCGCCAGGCGGGCCATGGAGCTGTCTGCCGCCTTCCGGGAGCTGACGGGGCTCAAGCGGGTCATGGAGTTTCTGGCCCGGTATGAGCTGCCGGTGCCCCTGGCTATGCAGCTGTACCGGGCCTACGGGGCGGATGCTCTGCCCCGGCTGAGGGAGGACCCCTATCTGCTGACCGGCGACGCCTATGGTGTGGATTTTTCCACCATGGACGAGATCGCCCTGAGCATGGGCTTCGACGGCGACAGCCCCTGCCGGGTGGAGGCCGCTCTTACATACGAATTATCCCACAACCTGAACAACGGCCATGTGTTCCTGCCCCGGGACAAGCTGCTGTCCGCCGCCGCCCAGCTCATCAGCGCGGACACCGACGCCCTGGAGACGGCCCTGGACGGTCTGCTGACCCGGGGTGTCATCGTTCAGGAGCAGGTGGCCAATGTCCAGGCCTGCTATCTGCTGCGCCTGTATCAGGCGGAGACCCGGGTGGCCCGGCGGCTTCTGTCCCTGCGGGATGCGCCGCGGCAGACCGGGAAAAATGTGGACAGGATCATCACCGAGATGGAACGCCAGCAGGGCATTGCTTATGCCCCTCACCAGCGTCAGGCCGTGACGCTGGCGGCCCTGTCCGGGGTGCTGCTGCTGACCGGCGGCCCCGGCACCGGCAAGACCACCTCCACCCGGGGCATTGTGACCCTGCTGGAGCGCATGGGCCTGACGGTGCTGCTGCTGGCCCCCACGGGCCGGGCAGCCAAGCGCATGAGCGAGCTGTGCTCCCGGGAGGCCCAGACCATCCACCGCTGCCTGGGCATGACCTTCAACGAGCTCACCGGCGAGGTGACGTTCAAGAAAAACGAAAAGGACCTGCTGGAGGCCGACGCCGTTATTGTGGACGAGATGAGCATGGTGGACCTGCCGCTGATGGACGCCCTTCTGGCGGCCCTGAAGCCCGGGTGCCGCCTGGTGATGGTGGGGGACCCGGACCAGCTGCCCTCCGTGGGGCCCGGCAACGTGCTGGGGGATATTCTGCGCAGCGGCTCAGTGGCGTCGGTGACCCTGACGGAGGTATTCCGCCAGGCGGAACAGTCCGCCATCATCCGCAACGCCCATGCGGTGAACCGGGGCCGGTCCCCGGATCTGAAAAACAAGCAGAACGACTTCTTTTTCCTGTGCCGCCGGTCGCCTGACCGGCTGGTGCAGACGGTGGTGGACCTGTGCCGCACCCGCCTGCCGGAAAATATGGGCATTCCCGCCGGACAGATCCAGGTGCTCTCCCCCACCCGTAAGGGGGAGACCGGCACCGTCAGCCTGAACCGCGCCCTGCAGGCGGCGCTGAATCCCCCGTCCCCCGGCAAGCGCCAGAAGGCCTGGGGCGACATGGTGTTCCGGGTAGGGGACCGGGTCATGCAGACCAAGAACAACTACGATGTGATCTGGCAGAAGGACAGCGGCGAGGCCGGCAGCGGCATCTTCAACGGCGACGTGGGCACGGTGGAGGACATCGACCCCTCCGGCGAGCTGGTGACCATCCGCTTCGACGACCGGGTCAGCGTGTACACGGCGGACCTGCTGGGCCAGCTGGACATGGCCTACGCCATGACCGTCCACAAGGCCCAGGGCAGCGAATACCGGGCCGTGGTGCTGGTATCCGCCCCGGCGGCTCCGTCCCTGCTGGTGCGGGGCGTGCTGTACACTGCCATCACCCGGGCGCGGGAGCTGCTGGTGATGGTAGGCGACGACGTGATCCCCGGGCAGATGGCGGAAAACGACCGCCGCACCCGGCGATACAGCGGCCTGCGCCGCAGGCTCAAGCAAGGAGGAGAAAGCCATGGGCATGAGTGACCTGAATGAGCGCCTGAACCAACTGGAGCAGGGAGCGCTGAACCTTCTGTTTCCCCGGAAGTGCCCCTTCTGCAATCGGCACATCGGCGGCAGGGACCTGATCTGCGGCGACTGCGAAAAGACCCTGCCCTACACCGGGGACCGGGCCCGGCGGCAGGTGTCCGGGCTCCGGGTGGCTGCGCCGCTCTACTATGAGGATGCCGTGCGCCGGGCCCTGCTGGACTTCAAGTTCAAGGGCCGCATGGGCGGGCTGCCCTGCTTCGGCAGCCTGACGGCCCGCTGCGCGGCGGAGGAGTTCGGCGGCGAGTTCGACGCCATCACCTGGGTGCCGGTGAGCCGGAAGCGCCTGCGCAAGCGGGGCTTTGACCAGGCCCGGTATCTGGCCGGGAGCCTGTGCGTGGAGTGGCACGTGGAGCCCCAGGAGACCCTGCGCAAAATTCTGGACAACCCGCCCCAGTCCGGCCTGGAGGACGCCGACGCCCGCCGGGCCAACGTCCTGGGGGCCTATGAGGCCGTCCATCCGGAGCGCATCGCCGGAAAGCGCTTCCTGCTGGTGGACGATATCTGCACCACCGGGGCCACCCTGTCTGAGGCGGCCCGGGTGCTGCGTCAGGCGGGGGCTGCCGACGTGGTGGGCCTGACCCTGGCCATCAGCCGGGAGGAATAATTTTCCCGCTGCCGGTGCATAATGAGACATCGGCGGAAAAGCTGCAAAATATGAACAAAAGATTACGATTTGGAAAATCACGCAAATCCTCTTGCAAAATGGGAAAATCACCATTATAATAGAGCATCAGGGAATAATACGGCCCCCTGAGGGCCGTGGTCCATATCAGAAAAATGAGGTGCAGCATTATGTGTTCGTTAGCAAAGGATATCGGTATCGACCTGGGTACCGCATCGGTATTGGTATATGTCAAGGGCAAGGGCGTTGTGCTCAATGAGCCCTCTGTGGTGGCCATCAACAAGGACGACGGCCGCCTGCTCAGCGTGGGCGCCGATGCCCAGGCCATGCTGGGCCGTACCCCCGGCAACATCGTGGCCATCCGCCCCCTGCGTGAGGGCGTCATCTCCGACTACGACATGACGGAGCGGATGCTCAAGGAGTTTATCCGCAAGGTCAGCGGCAGCTTCCACCACATCTTCAAGCCTCGCGTCATCATCTGCGTCCCCTCCGGCATCACCGAGGTGGAGGAGCGCGCCGTGGTGGACGCGGGCCTGCAGTCCGGCGCCAGTCATGTGTATCTGATCGAGGAGCCCGTGGCCGCCGCCATCGGCGCAGGCATCGACATCACCAAGCCCGAGGGCCACATGGTGGTGGACATCGGCGGCGGCACCAGCGATATCGCCGTCATCTCCCTGAAGGGCGTGGTGGAGAGCGCCTCCATCAAGGTAGCCGGCGACCAGTTCAACGAAGCCATCGTCAAGTACATGCGCCGCAAGCACAACATCCTCATCGGCGAACGCACCGCCGAGCAGATGAAGATGCAGATCGGCTGCGTGTTCCCCAAGGACGAGGAGACTACCATCGAGATCAAGGGCCGCTGCCTGATGACCGGCCTGCCCAAGACCATTACCGTCACCTCCACCGAGATGCTGGAGGCCTTCGAGGAGCCGGTGGAGCGCATTCTGGAGGCGATTCACGGCGTTCTGGAGCGCACGCCCCCGGAGATGGTGGCCGACATTGCCAACAACGGCATCGTCATGACCGGCGGCGGCAGCCTGGTGGACGGCTTTGACAAGCTCATCACCGCCCGCACCGGGATTCACACCGTGGTGGCGGAGAACGCCATCAGCTGCGTGGCCATCGGCACCGGCAAGAGCCTGGACTCCGTCCACGAAATGAACGACGGTACCGTGAACCTCTCCCGCCGCAAGCAGATGAACTGAAGCTGACACATAGCTCAAGGCCCCGCCATCTGGCGGGGCCTCAGCTTGTCAGCCCATATGGAAGGGACGGCAATGCATAGCGCGCTTTTTCTCCTTGCCAAACGCATCCCCCTGTGCTATAATCTGTATATCACATAGGGAACTCATATAGCCCTGCGGGCATGGCGCAGGGCGTTTCTACGGGGCCGCCCACGGCCCTGCTATGGGTGCTCTGCCGGAAAGCCGGCGGGGCGCCCGTTTTTATTTTCCGAAAGGAGCGATGCGGTATGACACAGGTTTTACGCGGCAACATCGTCCAGGCCCCGCAGCTGGGGAAGCTGGACATCCGGGAGCACGGTTATCTGGTGCTGGAGGACGGCGCGGTGCAGGGGGTCTATGACGCGCTGCCCCAGGCCCTGGCCTCCGCCCCCCTGACGGACTACGGCGACCGGCTCATCATGCAGTCCTTTGTGGATATGCACCTCCACGCGCCCCAGTACCCCATGCTGGGCATGGGCATGGACCTGCCCCTGCTGGACTGGCTGAATACCTACACCTTCCGCACCGAGGCCCGGTTCGCAGACCCGGACTTTGCCCGCCGGACCTATCGCCGCCTGGCCTCCGACCTGATCACCAACGGCACCACCCGGGTGTGCATGTTCTCCTCCCTGCACACCGAGGCCACCTGGATCCTTATGGAGGAGCTGGAGCGGGCCGGGGTCACGGGCTATGTGGGCAAGGTGAATATGGACCGCAACGCCCTGCCCGGCATTCTCCAGGAGACCACGGAGGAGTCCGTCTCCGAGACCCTGCGCTGGCTGGACGGCTGCCATTTTGAGCACGTCAAGCCCATCATCACCCCCCGCTTCACCCCCAGCTGTTCCGACGAGCTGATGGCCGCCCTGGGGGAGATCGCCCGGGACCGTGGGCTGTACGTTCAGTCCCACCTGTCGGAAAACCGGGGGGAGATCGCCTGGGTCCGTGAGCTGCACCCGGACTGCCCCCAGTATTGGGAGAGCTACGACAAGTTCGGCCTCTGGAAGGACCACACCGTCATGGCCCACTGCGTCTACTCCGACGCCCGGGAGTGTCAGGCCATCCGCCGGGCCGGGGTGGTGGTGGCCCACTGCGCCGGCTCCAACATCAACCTCTGCAGCGGCGTCTCCCCGGTGCGGGAGATGCTGCGCCAGGGGATCTGGGTGACCCTGGGCTCCGACATTGCCGGCGGCGCCCAGCTGCCCATGTACAAGGTCATCACCATGAGCATCCGGGCCTCCAAGGTCAAGCGCATGGAAACCGACTGGTCCGAGGATTTCCTGACGGTGCCAGAGGGCTACTACCTGGGCACCACCGCCGGCCACCGGTACTTCGGCGGCGGCGAGGGCTTCGCTGTGGGCAAGCTCCTTCACGCCATCGTGGTGGATGACGGCGACTTCCCGGAGCCTGTCCGCCAGCTGACGGTGCGGGAGCGCTTTGAGCGGGCCATCTACATGCTCCATCGTCACAACATCACTGCCGTCTGGTCCGACGGACGGCTGGTAAAATAAAGCCGCCCCTTCCGGCCGCTGCTTCGCTGAAAGCAGCGGCCTTTTTCTGCCTGTCCTTTGCATGAAAAACGCAGAACCGTTCGGTAAAAATGTCCCTATAAAGGGTAAATACCTGGATTATACCGAAAAATATACAGAATATTCATGGAAGATATTTCCAATAACTTCCTATGCCAGTCCGCTTGCTGTGAACAAACACAAATGTGCATGTACTGCGGACGGAATCAGCGGGGCGGAAAAAGGGCGGCTGACATTTTGACGGATTTGTACAACACGGACGCCGAGCCTGGAAACTGTTCATGAGATAAGTACAAAAAACAATGGGTCGTTTATCACGGTGATGTGATACCGAAGCATCGGAAAAAAGCGCCAACCGACCGTCCACCCGGCGGAAACACCGGAAACGTTTCCTGAAAAAATCCTTGTTTTTGGAAGAAATTCCTTGCTTTTGCAGGAGAAAGGAAGTATAATTATGCAATCAGGAAATTCCTCAACACAGCAGGGGAGTGGAACGAAAAAATTCAGGAAGGAAGTCGATCGATGAAAAAGACGAGAATGCCGCAGCGGCTGCTTGCTCTGGTATTGGTGCTGATGATGCTCATCAGCGTCCTGCCGGTCAGCGCCATGGCGGCAGAACTGACGCCGGCCGACGCCCAGACCGGGCTGACGGCCACCGATGTGACCAATGAACTCACAGACAGCGACCGTCTGTCCATCTTCGAGGAGAACATGGACCCCAGCAAGGTGTCCAAGTCCGATGTCCCCGCAGATGACGAAATGGTCCGTGTCATTGTGCAGCTGGATGCGGACAGCCTGCTGGATGCCCGCAACCGCACCAATGCCGGCATGTCCATGCTGGACTTCCAGCAGACGGCTGCCGCCAAGGCTCAGCTGGAGGAGATCGCCGATGTCCAGCTCTCCGTGATGAACACCATGGAAAGCAAGGGCATTCCCAGCTCCTTCACCTTCAGCTACACCTCCGTGGTCAGCGGCTTTGCCGCCCAGGTGCCTTACGGCAAGATCCATGACATCAAGAACATCAGCGGCGTAGAGGACGTGGTGCTGTGCCAGACCTACTACACCGATTCCATGGGCTCGGCCACTCTGGGCCAGGCCCTGACCGCCGCGGAAGTGGCGGCCTACTCCAACAACACCCAGTATCAGGGCGAGGGGATGCTCATCGGCATCCTGGACACCGGCCTGGATGTGAACCACGAGGCCTTTGCCAACGCTCCTGCCGTGCAGAAGCTGCAGAAGTCCAGCCTCAGCAAGCTGCTGTATACCCTCAGCGAAGGGGAGGACGGCAAGACCAACGTCACCGCCTACAGCTATGCCGCCCTCTGGTATGCCCAGAAGCACAGCTCCAGCTCCCTGGTGCTGCTGACCGAGGACGATCTGTATAAGAGCGGCAAGGTGCCCTTCGCCTTCGACTATGCCGACGCCGACGCGGACGTGATCCCCTCCGCCGACGCCGTGGAGAAGTACGGCAATGACCACGGCACCCACGTGGCCGGTATCACCGCCGGCAAGACCGTGGACGCCGACGGCAATGTCACCTTCGCCGGTCAGTCTCCCGAGGCACAGCTGGCCATCTTCAAGGTATTCTCCGACTCCACCAACGGCGCCTCCACGGATACCATCCTGGCGGCCCTGAACGACGCCCTGCTGCTGGATGTGGACGTGATCAACATGTCCCTCGGCTCCAACGGCGGCTTCGGCCGGGAGGCTGAGGGCGACCTGACCACCAAGTATTACGATCTGGTCAAGTCCGCCGGTATCCTGCTGAACTGCTCCGCCGGTAACTCCTATTCCTCCTCCCAGGGCGGCGCAAAGGGTGACTTCACCTCCGTGTCCGACCCCGACACCGGCATCATCAGCTCCTCGTCCTCCTATGACGCGGCGCTGTCCGTTGCCTCCGTCAACGCCAACGAGACGGCGGCCTTTGTCACCGCCCAGGGCCGCGTCCCCTATCAGGACGTGTCCGGCCACGACTTCACCGCCCTGCTGCTGGGCAATGACAGCTCCAAAACCTATGAGTACGTCATGGTGCCCAACACCGGCGACACCGCCGATTACCAGGGCCTGGACGTCACCGGCAAGATCGCCGTGGTCATGCGCGGCGGCCTGTCCTTCGAGCAGAAGCAGCTCAATGCCGCCTCTGCCGGTGCTGCGGGCTGCATCATCTATAACAACCGCGACGGCTATCTGCTGAACATGGCCGTGGATAACTACAAGATCCCCACCGTGTGCATCAGCCTGGCCAACGGCCAGATGATGGAAGCCGCCCAGGAAAAGACCCTCACCGTCTCCAAGTCCGAAAAGGGCTCCGTGGCCATGAGCGACTTCTCCTCCTGGGGCCCTCTGCCGTCTCTGTCCCTGAAGCCGGAGATCACCGCCCCCGGCGGCAGCATCTATTCCTCTCTGCCCTTCGCCCAGTACGGCTACATGAGCGGTACCTCCATGGCCTCTCCGTATCTGGCGGGTGTGTCCGCCGCCGCTCTGGAGTATGTCAACACTCTGATGCCCGGCGCCTCCGATACCGACAAGCAGCTGCTGGTGAACCGCCTGCTGATGAGCACCGCCGACATCCTGTATGATGAAAACGGCGTGGCATACTCCCCCCGCAAGCAGGGCTCCGGTATGGTGAACCTGGCCGAGGCCGTCACCACCCCCGCCTACCTGTATGTCCGGGGTCAGGACAAGACCAAGATCGAGCTGGGCGACGACGCCGACCAGCTGGGCGTGTACAAGCTGAGCTTTGTGGTGAAGAACCTCACCGGCTCCGCCCTGTCCTATGACGTCAATACCACCGTCCAGACCGAGAGCACCACCACCGATGGGCTGTACATCGCCCAGAAGGGCTATGTCCTCTCCGCTGACACCAGCGCCATCAAGGTCTCCGGCGGCGCCCTCAGCGGCTCCACCGTCACCGTGCCCGCCAAGGGCGAGGCCACCGTCACCGTCACCGTCCGCCTGTCCGACGCGGACCGGGCGTATCTGGCCAAGTTCCCCAACGGCATCTATGTGGAAGGCTTCGTGGAGCTGACCAACAACGACGATCCTGCGCTGTCCGTGCCCTTCCTGGGCTTCTACGGCGACTGGACCAAGGCCCCCATCTTCGAGGACGCCGATATCTACAACGGCCTGGACGAGAAGATGTACGCCACCAACGTGGCCGGTGTTTACGCCATGATGTACGTGGTGAAGCTGGGCATGTATCCCTTCGTGGTCCCCGAGGGCTACGACACCCCCTCCACCTCCGCCGATAAGATCTGCGTGGACCTGGGCGGCGGCAACGGCGTCAGCAACCTGTATTACCTGCAGGCCGGTCTGCTGCGCGCGGCCAAGACCACCAACGTCACCATCACCGACAGCGACACCGGCGAGGTGTACCTCAACAGCGACGGCCTCAATGTCCGCAAGGCCATGTACAACTCCAGCTCCGCCGCTGTGCGGCCCGGCTATGTGGGCGAGATCTTCCCCCCGCTGACCGGCAGCCACCTGATCCCCAACAACACCCGCATGACCTACACCGCCACCGCCTATGTGGACGGCTTCGACGTGCAGGACAACCTGAAGAACACCTATTCCTTCAACTTCACCTCCGACGGTGAAATGCCCTATATCGTCGACCGCGAGAACCTGCAGTTCCGCACCGGCGACGACGGCCGGAAGTACCTGGACGTGACCCTGGCCGATAACTTCTGCCTGGCCGGCGCCACCCTGTACTCCACCCAGTGGAAGACCAACGTCAACAACGGCAAGAAGGAAATGAGCATCGGCTCCAACTACTATGACGGCATCATCCCCGCCCTGAAGGCCGACGGCACCTCTCCCCGGGCTTACGAGGAGTATACCTACACCTTCGACGTTACGGACTTCTATCAGAAGCTCCTGCAGGGCACCTTCTATGTGGTGGCCTACGACTACGCCATGAACCAGTGTGCCTATCGCGTGACCCTGCCTGAAAACGCCGTCACCAAGATCACTCTGGATCAGACCGCTGTGACCCTGCCCCAGAAGGGCTATGTCCAGCTGAACGCCACCGTGACTCCCGACGACGCCACCGACCAGAACCTGGTTTGGAGCTCCTCCGATTCCAGCGTGGCCGAGGTGAAGAACGGCATCGTGGCCGCCAAGGCTCCCGGCACCGCCACCATCACCGTCAAGTCCTCCGTCTGGACCGACGTGGAGGCCCAGTGCCAGGTCACCGTCACCGACGAGGTGGGCGCGGACGTGCCTATGAGCGAGTTCCTGCTGAACACCTCCTCCGTGACCATGCTGGCCGGCACCACCTATACCAATGTCCGGCTGTATGGCTACGCGCCCTTCTATGCCACCGACCTGAACCTGGAGTGGACCTCCTCCGACGAGTCCGTGGTCACCGTTGAGCCCAACGGCACCGGCGATGAGCTGACCCAGTATGCCAAGCTCACCGCTCTGAAGCCCGGCACGGCCACCGTTACCGCCAAGGCCAAGAACGGCACCGCCTCCTATGACCTGGCCGTCACCGTCACCGAGGCCACCGGCTCCGGCAGCTTCAACATCGTGGGCGACACCCTGGTCAGCTACAGCGGCACCGAGAGCACCGTCACCATTCCCGACGGCGTCCGGGTCATCGGGGAGAACGCCTTCAAGAACAACGACTACGTTCTCAACGTCATCTGCCCCGACTCCCTGGAGGAGATCGGCTATCGGGCCTTCTACGACTGCGACAACCTGCAGAGCGTCAGCCTGCCTGAGACGCTGAAGGTCATCAACGAGGGCGCGTTCTACTACTGCAAGAACCTGAAGACCCTGGGCCACACCGACGACGGCGTCCTGCCCAAGGGCCTGACCACCATGGGCGTCAAGGCGTTCTACTTCTGCGAGGCCCTGGAGGGCGACCTGGTGATCCCTGAGGGCGTCACCTCCCTCAGCGCCGGTATTTTCTATAATGCCTACGCCCTGACCAGCATCACCATTCCCGACACCGTCACCTCTATGGACGCAAACGGCGACCAGTTCGCCAACTGCACGGCTGTAACCTCCGTGACCCTGTCCAAGAACCTGACCGAGCTGCCCAAGACGGCGTTCTTCACCTGCAAGAGCCTGAAGCACCTGCCCGACCTGTCCAACGTCACCTCCGTTGGCACCAGCTGCTTCGCCGGCTGCGCCGCCCTGGAGGAGATGGTGATCCCCGAGAGCCTGACCTTCATCGGCGCCAACGCCTTTGCCCGCAGCAGCCTCACCGAGATCACCGTGCTGGGCGATCCCACCGGCCTTGATTCCGCGTTCTACAACAGCCTGAACCTGACCACCTTCGTGGCCCCCAAGCTGACCACCATCGGCAAGCAGATGTTCCAGGGCTGCACCGCGCTGGTGAACTTCATCGTTCCCGACAACGTCACCCTCATCGGCGAGAGGGCCTTCCAGGGCTGCACCAACCTGAAGACCCTGACCTTCCCTGCCTCCTACAAGGCCGAGACCCTGTCCTTCGGTCTGACCCCGTTTGTCAGCTGCCCCGCCTTTGAGGGCTATGTCATCGAGGACGGCGCCAGCATCGTCCGGACCGAGGACGGCACCCTGCTGGCCGGCGGCGGCAAGGTTCTGGTGAGCCTGCCCCGGGACTTCAAGGGCACCTCCTACACCGTGCCTGACGGCGTGGAGACCATCAGCGACTACCTGTTCTATAAGAACACCACCATCACGTCCGTCACTCTGCCCGCCAGCCTCAAGAAGATCGGCACCGCCGCCTTCCAGGGCTGCACCAAGCTGACGTCCATCGCCCTGCCCGATGGCTTCACCACCCTGGGTGAGCACGCCTTCGACGGCTGCTCCGGCCTGAAAACCGTGACCTTCGGCCAGAGCCTGACCGCTGTTCCCGCCTACGCCTTCAGCAACTGCTCCGCCCTGACGGCTGTGGACCTGCCCGCCACCGTGGAGACCGTGGGCGATTACGCCTTCCGCGGCTGCGCCAAGGCCACCGCCCTGTCCCTGAAGGAGGGCCTGACCTCCATCGGCGCCAACGCCTTCTACGGCTGGAAGGCTCTGAAGGCCATCACCATTCCCCAGTCCGTCACCTCCCTGGGCGGCTCCGCATTCTATGACTGCAACGCCGCCGCTTCCATCGACTGCGGCAGCCTCACCGTCATCCCCGACCGCGCGTTCTACAACGCCAAGGCCGTCAAGACCGTGAAGCTCAGCGACAACGTCACCTCCATCGGTGAGCGCGCCTTCTATAACTGCATGGTGCTGGAGACCATCAACTGGCCCTCTCAGCTGAAGACCATCGGCAAGCAGGCCTTCTACTATGCCCGGAAGCTCCAGAATCTGGACTTCTCCGGCACCCAGCTGGAGTCCATCGGCAACAGTGCCTTCTATCAGCCCTATGAGGCCCGGACGCTGGCCTTCCCCGACACCCTGCAATCCATCGATAGCAAGGCGTTTGCTTACCTGAACTACAACAAGACCGCCTATATCACCGAGGTCAGCATCCCCGCCTCCGTCACCAGCCTGGCCAAGGATGCCTTCTATCTGGCCAGCGGCCTGAAGAACATCAACGTGGCCGACGGCAATGCCGCTTATGTGTCCTCCAACGGCGTTGTCATGCTGAAGGATACCGGCGATATCTACATCTGGCCCCAGGGCAACGAGACCACCGAGTTCACCCTGCCCGCCACCATGACGGAGATCCCCGACAAGATGTTCCAGAACAACACCAGCCTGAAGAAGGTCATCGTTCCCGCCAGCGTCACCAAGGTGGGCAGCTACGCCTTCTCCAGCTCCAAGATCGAGGAGATCTACTTCGAGGATTCTGCCAACGGGCTGACCGTCGGCACCTTCGCCTTCTACAATTGTCCCAATCTGACCAGCCTGCGTCTGCCCTACGGCCTGACCAGCATCGGCGCCAACGCCATTTCCAAGACCGGCCTGGAGACCATTGTCATTCCCGACACCGTCACCGAGATGGGCGGCAGCGCACTGGCTTACAACGACAATCTGAAGAATGTCACCCTGTCCAAGAGCATGACCGCCGTCCCCAGCCGGGGCTTCGTGGGCTGCGAAGCTCTGACGGAGCTGACTCTGCCCGCCTCCATCCAGGATTGCGGCGTCACTGACACCTCCGTGGCCTTCAACGACTGCACCAGCCTGCAGAACATTTATGTGGCCGACGGATCCCTGTACTTCGAGAGCGTGGACGGCGTCCTGTTCGATAAGAACGGCGCGAACCTGCGCTACTATCCCGAGGGCCGCACGGCGGAGAGCTACCGCATCCCCGAGGGCACCATCCGCGTGGGCGGCAACGCCTTTGCCGGCAACCTGTTCCTCAAGAGCGTCAGCTATCCCACCACCCTGGAGCGCATCGGCACCAAGGCCTTCTTCGGCTGCGAGAACCTGAAGGATTACTACTTCAACGGCATGACCGCTCCTCTGCTGGAGACCACCGTCTCCCTGACCGGAGCCTATGCCAACGTGGCCCTGTACGCCAACTTCGTGGGCCTGTGGGGCACCACCGGCACCAGCGGCTTCGTGTACAACGACTGGGGCCTGAACCTGTACTATCCCCAGGGCGCTGTGGGCTACACCGCCTATGTCTGGGACAAGTACTTCAACACCGAAAAGGGCAGCGTCAACATCATGGACGAGAGCTACTTCACGCCCACGGACCTGACCGTCACGGAAACCGGCGTCCGCAACGCCCTGCTGACCTGGACCGCTGCCAAGCAGTCCAACGCCGAGGATATCGTCTATAAGGTGGAGCGCAGCGTGGCTGCCCACTTCCAGGATGATACCCAGGATACCTGGACCTTCGAGGGCTTTGAGACCCTGGCCGAAGGCCTCACCGCCTGCACCTATACCGATACCACCACGCTGCCCTTCGGCCGCAGCTATGCTTACCGGGTCACGGCTTACAGCCTCACCGGCGAGACCGGCCCCGCAGCCATCGGTTATCTGTATATTGATGCCGACCCCAACAACGCCGATGAAATGGCGGTGCTGGAGCTGATCAAGAAGATCGAGGCCCTCAAGCCCATCGAGAATCTGACCAACGAGGACGAGGCTTACCTGCGCCAGCTGCTGGCCGAGTACAACGCCCTCACCGATGCCCAGAAGGAGCTGGTGTATAACTACGCCACCCTGCTGGCCGCTCTGGAGAAGGCCGGCCACAACCCCGAGCTGAAGAACGCCAAGCCCGCCACCTGCACCCAGGACGGCTACACTGGCGATGAGGTCTGCAAGGTCTGCGGCGAAGTCATCACCAAGGGCCAGGTCATCCCCGCCACCGGCCACAAGACCGAACTGGTGGGCGCTAAGGCCGCCACCTGCACGGAAGATGGCTACACCGGCGACCAGGTGTGCACCGTGTGCCAAGAGGTCGTGAAGAAGGGCGAGGTTATCCCCGCCACCGGCCACAAGACCCAGCTGGTGGGTGCCAAGCTCGCTACCTGCACCCAGGACGGCTACACCGGCGATGAGGTCTGCAAGACCTGCGGCGTCACCGTGAAGAAGGGTGAGGTCATCCCCGCCACCGGCCACGATACCGAGATCGTTGGTGCCAAGCCCGCCACCTGCACGGAAGATGGCTACACCGGCGATGAGGTCTGCACCGTGTGCCAGGAGATCGTGAAGAAGGGCGAGGTTATCCCCGCCACCGGCCACGATACCGAGCTGGTAGGCGCTAAGGCCGCCACCTGCACGGAAGATGGCTACACCGGCGATGAGGTGTGCACCGTGTGCCAGGAGGTCGTGAAGAAGGGCGAGGTTATCCCCGCTCTGGGTCACAAGACCGAACTGGTGGGCGCTAAGGCCGCCACCTGCACCGAGGATGGCTACACCGGCGACCAGGTCTGCACCGTCTGCGGCGAGACTGTGAAGAAGGGCGAGACCATCCCCGCCACCGGCCACCATTATAAGGACGGCAAGTGCACCGACTGCGGCGAAACCGATCCCAACTACAAGCCCGGCGTCAAGACCGGCGACGACAGCAACACCACCCTGTGGGTCATGCTGCTGACCGTCTCCGCTCTGCTGGCTGCCGCTGTGGTGGTTCTGCCCCGCAGAAAGCACACCCGCTGAATAAACGCCTGTCTCTGACAGAGAGACGGCATCACCGGAAGCCCGGGAACCCCTTCGGGGGTCCCCGGGCTTCCGGCATTTTGTACAAAAATAGTTCACAATCCGGACTCGCTAAAACATGCAAATAAATTATCACTGCGCAAAATTCTGCCAACAGTAATAGACACTATGCCGAATTGAACGATGAATGGTGACGCAAAAGCAACGTGAACGATGAACTGCGCTGTTTTTAACGGTTTAATACGGTAATGCTTAATACACTGATGCGTTAAAATGACCAACTTGGTTTATACATAAATCTTGATTTGTGTAAAAAGTCACAATGTGTCGCTATATCGCAGACAAAGTGTCGATTTTTGTATTTGTCGAAATTTCTATCAATTTTACATGAAAAACTGCGGCATTTTCGTTGCAAAATCCTCAGAGAAATGGTATAGTAACCGTAAGCTGTATAGGACGGGCCGGCTGATAGGGCATCACGGCGACCGGAACTATACAAGCATCCAACTTTACCGGTACAAACCGGAGAAAGAGAGAGTACGCATATGAAACACGCGCATACCCTGAAACGGGCGATGGCAGTGCTTCTCGCTCTCGTGATGACGCTGAGCCTCGTGACCCCCTCCTGGGCCGCAGGCAGAAGCTCTGTCGCGACCCGCGGCGAGAACAATGGCATCACCTGGGAGAAGGTGGACAACATCAACCTGCCCACCAAGGAAAACGCGGCTGTTGCGGATGAGACCCAGCAGTATGCCGACACGGACGTGGTCCGCGTCTCCATCGTGCTGAGCGATCCCTCCACCCTGGAAAAAGGCTTTACCGCCGCTGATATCGCTGCTGGCAGCCGCCAAGCGATGAAGTATCGCGACAAGCTGGAATCCAAGCAGGACAAGATGGTCAAGACCATCTCCAAGAAGGCCCTGGACGGCCAGTCTCTGGATGTGGTTTGGAATCTGACCCTGGCCACCAACATCATCTCCGCCAACGTTCAGTATGGCCAGATCGAGAAGATCGAGAAGATCAAGGGCGTTGATTCCGTCCTGATCGAGACGCAGTATGAGCCTTGCGTGGTCAAGGAGTCCGAGACTACCGACCCCAATATGGCTACCTCCTCCTCCATGATCGGCTCCAACGTTGCCTGGGCTGACGGTTACACCGGCGCAGGCTCCAAGGTAGCCATCATCGATACCGGCGCGGATACGGATCATCCCTCCCTCAGCGGCGCGGCTTACAGCTATGCTGTCAAGGGTCTGGGCATCACCCCCGTCACCTCTGCGGATTACGCTGACAAGCTGGAGAAGCTCAACGCCTTCAAGAAGAACGGCGACCTGAAGGCCTCCGACCTGTATGTCAGCGCCAAGATCCCCTTCGGCTTCAACTACATTGACGCCGATCTGGATGTCACCCACGACAACGACAGCGAGGGTGACCACGGTTCCCACGTCACCGGTATTGCCGCCGGCAACCGCTACATTGAGCAGGCCGACGGTTCCTTCGCTCCCGCTCTGGATACCGCTCTGACCCAGGGTGTTGCCCCTGATGCCCAGGTGTACACCATGAAGGTCTTCGGTAAGGGCGGCGGCGCTTACGACTCCGATTACATGGCAGCCATCGAGGACGCTATGATCCTGGGCTGCGATTCCGCCAACCTGTCTCTGGGCAGCGGCAACCCCGGTATGTCCCGCCAGTCTGACGCCAAGTACCAGGCCATCCTGGAGGCCGTTGTCAACAGCGGCATGGTCGTTGCCATGTCCGCCGGTAACTCCGGCCACTGGTTCGAGAACACCCCCTATGCCTATCCCTACGCCGAGAGCGTCAGCTGGGCCACCAACGGCAGCCCCGGCTCCTACACCAACTCTCTGGGCGTTGCCTCCGTGGATAACGTGGGTTCCACCGGCAACTATGTTGAATTCGCCGGCACCAAGATGTTCTACACCGACACCAGCGAGGCTCCCATCCAGCCCATGACCGCTCTGGCCGGTGAGCAGCGCTTCGTCTATGTGGATGCCGTCGGCAATCCCGAGGACTTCGCCGCTGCGGGCGATGAGCTCAAGGGCGCCATCGCGCTGTGCAACCGCGGCTCCATCAACTTCACCGCCAAGGGCAACAACGCCGTTGCCGCCGGTGCCATCGGCACCATCGTGGTCAACAACCAGGCGGGCACCATCAATATGTCCACCGACGGCTACACCGGCACCGCTCCTTACGTCTCCCTGACTCTGGCTGACGGCCAGATCATCAAGGCCGGTGCCGAGAAGAAGGAAGCCAACGGCGTGACCTACTATGTGGGCAAGCTCACCGTGGGCGCCAAGCCCGGCGTGAACGTTCAGACCGCTGATTACTACACCATGAGCGACTTCTCCTCCTGGGGCGTTCCCGGCTCCCTGGAGCTGAAGCCCGAGATCACCGCTCCTGGCGGCAATATCTACTCCCTGCAGAATGGCGGCGGCTACCAGAATATGTCCGGTACCTCCATGGCCTCTCCCCAGGTTGCCGGTATGGCCGCTGTGGTGGCCCAGTACATCCGCGCCAACAAGCTGACGGAGAAGACCGGCCTCACCGCCCGTGCTCTGGCTCAGTCCCTGCTGATGTCCACCGCTGTCCCCATGTATCAGGATTACGGCGAGGGTAAGGACGGCTACTATTCCGTTATGCAGCAGGGCGCCGGCCTTGCCAATGTGGGCGCTGCCGTTTCCGCCGGCACCTACATCATGATGGATAAGAACGCCAACGCCGGCGCTGCCGACGGTAAGGTCAAGGTGGAGCTGGGCGACGATCCCCAGCGCACCGGTGACTACAGCTTCGGCTTCACCATCTACAACCTGAAGGATGCTGCGACCTCCTTCAACCTCAGCGCCGACTTCTTCACCCAGGATGTCTTCGCCAATCAGTTCGAAGACGGCTCCGTGGTGAACTTCGAGGATACCTACACCGCTTTGCTGTCCTCCAACGTCACCTGGACCGTGGACGGCCAGGTGGTGGAGATGACCGCTCCCGCGGGTCTTGCCAACTGCGACTTCAACGGCGACGGCAAGGTCACCAAGGCCGACGGCCAGGCTCTGCTGGACTTCGTCACCGGCGCCCGCGAGTCTATCGCTCACGAGGATTATGCCGATCTGGATGACGACAACAACATCGACACCTACGATGCTTACCTGTTCTTCAAGCAGCTGAACAAGAGCACCGTGGAGATCCCCGCAAATGGCAGCGTCCATGTGGAAGTCAATGCCAAGGTCCTGGGCCTGGACGAGTATGACAAGGCCAGCGACAACACCGGCACCTATGTCGAGGGTTATGTGTACGCCGACGAGGTTGCCTCCGCCGAGGGTGTCAAGGGCGACAGCCACTCCATCCCCGTCCTGGGCTACTACGGCAACTGGACCGATCCCTCCATGTTCGATATCGGCAGCTATCTGGAGTATCATGAGGCCGGCACCGAGTCCCGTGTGCCCTACATGTACGCCTACAACAAGAACGCCACCAAGTATCAGGCCCTGACCGTCCAGTACGCTGGCGATTCCGGCATGTACTACTTCGGCGGCAATCCTTACGTGGATGAGACCTATGATCCCAACCGCGCCGCCATCAACCCCGACACCACCGTCTTTGCCCGTGCTACCTTCTCCCTGATCCGCAACTCCGCGGATGCCCGGGTGACCGTTACCGGCGAGAACGGCAATGTCTACTACGATAAGGCGTCCGGTTCTCCCACCGCTGGCGCTTACTACTACACCAACGGCGCTTCCTGGCGCAATGCTCAGGGCTACATCGGTATCAACAATGCCCCCACCGCTGCCGCTAACGGCGAAAAGGTCACCGTCAAGGTCACCGAGGCTCCCGAGTACTATGTGACCTACAATGCCGACGGCACCCACGTCACCAACTGGGATGCCCTGGGCGACGGCGCCAGCCGGACCTACACCGCTTTCATCGACCGGACCGAGCCCGTCCTGTCCAACGTGTACTTCAAGGAAGACGTTGAGACCGGCACCCGCAGCCTGGTCCTGACCGCTCAGGATGACCGCTATGTGGCGGCCGCCTTCCTGATCGACTATGACGAGATGTCCATTCTGGACCGCACCGCCGGCTCCCCCGAGGGTGCTGCCGAGGGCGCTGCCACCGACGTCTCCCTGGATCTGAGCAAGGCCGAGGGCGTTGACCACCTGCTGGTTCAGGTCGCCGACTACGCCGACAACACCGCCACCTACAAGATCAACCTCAACAAGGAAGAGCTCAGCGGCCCCGTGTCCGTGACTCTGGATAAGCAGTCCATCAAGATGTACAAGGGCGGCACTGCTGCTCTGAACGCTGAGGTCAGCCCCTTCGGCGTGAAGCCCGACGGCGTGACCTGGAAGTCCTCCGATGAGACTGTCGCCACCGTCAACGAGCGCGGCATCGTCACCGGCGTCAACAAGGGTACTGCCACCATCACGGCGGCCTCCATCAAGGATCCCACCGCCACCGCCTCCTGCGCCGTCACCGTCCAGACCGTGGACACCACCCTGGTGGGCGCGCTGATGGATACCAACGGCGATGCCCAGTTCTTCACCTGGGATCTGGAGCACGACACCACCTGGAAGAAGCTGGTGGACTTCGAAACCACCAAGAGCGTGTCTGCCTCCACCTTCGACGCCCGCACCGGCGACGTCTATCTGCAGGATGGCAGCTTCAACATCAACAAGATGGACCTGGATACCGGTAAGACCCTGGCTACCTATCCCGGCTTCGAGGGCGAAATCCCCATGTGGGATATGGAGTACAGCCTGGTTTACTCCACCGAGGCCAAGCCCATGCTGGCCAGCGTATACGCCACCTACTTCCTGGCTCCCAAGCCGGTGGATAACCTGGATCTGTCCGCCTTCGACCTCGGACTGTATCTGTGGCTCTATGGCGACGCTTCCTACTTCACCGCCGTTACCTCTCTGGGTGCCAACAAGATCGACACCGATAAGGACGGCGTGAAGGATACCGACACCGAGCTGTTCCTGGCGCTGGATGACGCCGGCAACATCTGGACCATGAATGTTTATCCCAAGGTGGATGAGGAGACCGGCAAGGACAGCTGGACCGCCTCCTTCGGTATCATCGAGTCCAACCTGGTCGACGTGGGCTATGCGGCCACTCCCACTGACGATGGCGATATGTACGATTCCCTGTACGCCACCGTCGAGGGCCAGGAACTGGTTCTGTACCTGGTCAACTGCACCGGCGACGCCAGCCATGTCTACCGCATCCTGCTGGGCGACAAGGGTTGGGAAGCTGCCCAGATTGCTTCCTTCGGCGACGGTGTGTGGCCTGCCACCCTGGTGGGCACCATGTACCACGCCAATGAGAACGCCACCGAGGCCGTGAACGCTGCCATGAGCAAGACCACCGTCCACACCGCTCAGGCTGTGGAGATGACCTCCGCTCAGATCCAGCGCTACAACGGCGCCGAGACCAAGGCTGCCAAGGGCTCCCTGAACGCCGCTGCCCCTGTGGCTGCCCTGGTGAACCTGCCTATGGGTGAGGCTGCCGAGGCTGCCACCGCCTCCAACGTCACCGTGTCCGCCGATGAGAAGACCGTCACCGTCAATGTCCTGGCCAAGGATGCTGCCACCAACGGCCTGTTCACCGTGGATTACGATGCCGCCAACCTGACCCTGACCAACGTCTCCTTCAACACCCAGTACTCCTCCCACAAGGATGAGGCTGGCAAGGTCACCCTGGGCTATGTGGACCTCAACGGCGTGACCGCCGGTTCCACCGTGGCCACCCTGACCTTCACCGTCAATGATCCCACCGCTCTGGACAAGATCAACGTCACCGTTACCGAGACCCAGCGCAACGATCAGACCGTGAACAACGCCGAGACTCTGGCTGCTGACCTGCACACCGAGACCGAGACCGTGAACGCCAAGGCTGCCACCTGCACCGAGGATGGCTACACCGGCGACGTGGTCTGCAAGGCCTGCGGCAAGGTCATCACCAAGGGCGAGGTCATCAAGGCCACCGGCCACGACACCGAGATCGTTGGTGCCAAGGAGCCTACCTGCACCGAGGACGGCTACACCGGCGATGAGGTCTGCAAGACCTGCGGCGTCACCGTGAAGAAGGGCGAGGTCATCCCCGCTCTGGGTCACAAGATCAAGCTGGTGGGTGCTAAGGAGCCCACCTGCACCGAGGACGGCTACACCGGCGACGAAGTCTGCACCATCTGCGGCGAGATTGTGAAGAAGGGCGAGGTCATCCCCGCTCTGGGTCACAAGATCAAGCTGGTGGGTGCTAAGGAGCCCACCTGCACCGAGGACGGCTACACCGGCGATGAAGTCTGCACCATCTGCGGCGAGATTGTGAAGAAGGGCGAGGTCATCAAGGCCACCGGCCATCAGTATAAGGACGGCAAGTGCACCGTCTGCGGCGCGGCTGATCCCAACTACAAGCCCGGTGTCAAGACCGGCGACGAGAGCAACACTGCTCTGTGGGTCGTGATGATGGCTTCCGCTGCTCTGCTGGCTGCCGCCGTGGTGGTTCTGCCCCGCAGAAAGCGCACCCGCTAAGCATGAAAAACAGCCTGGGATGATCTTCCATCCCACGCGCTGAGATGCCCCATCCCCCATAGAGTCAGCCCCCGGTGGACCATCGGTCCGCCGGGGGCTGACTATTATTCACAAAAAGGCTGTGCCTTTTTGTGAATAGAGATTTCGCTCCGAACCGCGCGTCCCGCCGTCCCGGCGGGACACACTCTCTCCGCGCAAAGTGTTTTTTGCGACGTACACGCCGCCGCAAAAAACGGATTGCATTTGATTTGCCGCTTGCGGGCGGCAAACGCTGCGAAGCGCTTGCCGGGCTGGATACTGCACAAAAATAGCCCGTGGGCGGCAGCTTTGGCTGCCGTCCACGGGCCTTCTCATGTCCCCGTCCGCATGTTCAGCGGGTCATCCCGCAAAACAGGCGCCATGTCCCGTTTTTGGGGCGGGATCGGCCGGGACATGCAGAAGTACCGGCTCTCGTCGGCCACATGGTCCTCCTGCCGGGTGTCCACGTCCTCTGCGTCCGTCTGGTCGAACAGCAGCTCCGGAATCGTCCGGATAAACGCCCGGCATCCGGAGAACACATACAGCATGGGATACCCCTGTTCATCGAAGCTCATGCGGTAGTGCAGCTGCATCCATCCGGGGATACGCCGGTTGTCGCCCCGGGTGAAATAGACCCGGTGCCGCAGAGCCGTCTCATAAATGCTCTCCCCCCGGCTGGTATCCCAGATGGCCGGGTCCGCCACCCCCTGGATCTCCCGGCCCTTCAGCCAGGGATGGGTGTCCTCTATCCGGCGGATCTCCGCAAACTGCCGCTCCGGCGTCCACCGCACGCCCACATCCGGCTCCCCGGTGCAGCCGTACAGCTCTAAAATCCGATAGATCACCCCGTCATAATCCACCGCCCACCAGCCGCAGGAGAAGGGCTTGGCATAGCCGAAGTCATAGCTGCGGTACACCCGCCACTCCCGGGGAATGTCAAAGGGGGCGATGACGTGGGTGAACCGCCGGTCCTGATAATGGGCCGGATCGTTGGTGAACTCCTGGAATACCTGCCCCTGGAACACGTCCCACTTGCCGTCCAGCCAGGCGTCCCGCAGCCGCCGGGGCAGGGCCTGCAGCTGCCGCAGATAGTCCGGCTGGGCCCGCAGCAGAGCCCGGTTGTCCGTGACCTTGGCGGGGATGAACACATAGTCCTCCGGGTTTTCTCCGGCCTGAAAGCGCCGGTCGATGAACAGACGCTTGATATAGCCGTGGCCCGGGCCGCCGGGGTTGCAGGTGTAATACAGCCGCTTGGGAAATCCGTTGACGCCCCGGAGACAGGCCGCGAACTGCCGCATCCACTCCTCCTTCAGCTGGGTGGCCTCGTCCAGGAAGATCACGTCGTATTCCGCGCCCTGATAGCGGTCCATGTCGCCGTCGGCGGCGCAGTAGCCAAAGTCCAGCACGCTGCCGTTGGGGAACGCAAACTGCCTTGCCGTGGCCCGGTACTCCGCCAGATTGGCCAGATCCCGGCGAAGAAAGCGGATGTGATTGGCTTCCAGCTCCTGGTAGGTCCGGCGCACCAGCAGCAGCCGGATGCCCGGATACCGCAGGGCCAGGAGCTTGGCCTTGGTGCGGACGGCCCAGCTTTTGCCGCCGCCCCGGGCCCCGCCGAAGGCCACATATTTTTTCTCGCACGCCAGAAACTCCCGCTGCCGGGGATTGGGGCGGCCGATGGTGAGGATTTTCTCCGTCATACGCTCCAATCCTCCGTTTCCTCCTCCAGCACCACCCGGAGGGGGCTGCCTCCGGGCTGCTGCCCCTCCAGGGTCTGCTGAAGATTCATCAGCTCCCGCAGAACGGCGGTCAGATCCTTGATCTCCCGGGTGTCCAGCTCACCGGCCAGCCGCTGCTCTGCCTGGCGGCGGAGGCCAGCGGCCAGATTCCGCAGCCGGGCGTTGGCCCGCTGGGCATCGGTGCCGTGCCAGCACTCCTGCACCGCCCGGCGGCCGATGGCCGAGGAGGATACGCCGAATTTTTCCGCCAGCTGCCGGTAGCTCCAGCCCTGGGCGTTGAGCTTCTGCACCTCCGCCCAGGGGACGTCGTCCCGTCTTACCATTCCGCCGCCTCCTCTCCGCAGGCAAAGCCCGCGAACACCGCCCGGGCATAGTCTGCCAGACAGTCCGGACACACCGTTTGACCGTTGATGCGGTAGTATCGCCGGCCCCGGTAAATTTCGCCGCCGCACAGGTCGCACTCCGCCGCCGTGCAGCAGCCGTCCTCCTCGTAGATTCGGGGAAATCGCATGGTTATCCACTCCTTTCATCTGTACCGGGACAGGGGAGTGCCGTTGCCCGGCAGGTTGTCCCGCCCCGGGCAACGGGGGAAGAAAATTTCCGGGAACCAGGCCCGGGGCGCAAATTAGACTGGTAATTCTCCGCGGAGTGTGGTATAGTACAAATGTATCCGTGCCTGCAAAATGAATACAGGCTGCAATAATTCGACAGAAATAAACAAAATGTAATCTAATAGACAGGAGAATGTGACCTATGAACGTGTTTTCTTCCTTCCTGCTGGGCCTGGTCCAGGGCGTGGCGGAGTTTTTGCCCATTTCCAGCTCCGGACATCTGGCCATCGCGCAGAACCTGCTGCAGATTGACGCGGAGGTGCCGGAATTCTTTGACGTGCTGCTGCATCTGGGCACCCTGGGGGCGGTGTTTGTGGCCTATTGGCAGGACATCAAGGACATGATCGCCGAGTTCTTCCGGGGAATCGGGGACCTGGCCCACCGGTCCATCCCCAAGCCCCTGCCCCCGGCCCGGAGACTGATTTTGCTGATCATTCTGGGCACGCTGCCGCTGTTCGCGGTGCTGCCCATCAAGGACAAGGTGCTGGGGCTGTCCAACAACATGCTGTTCATCGGCGGGGCGCTGGTGGTGACGGGCTTCCTGCTATTCGCCAGCGACCGGGTGAAGAAGGGGAGAAAGAACGAACGGACGGCGTCGCTGCTGGACGCGGTGGCCGTGGGTGTTGGCCAGGCCATCGCCACGGTGCCGGGCATCTCCCGGTCCGGCATGACCATCACCTCCGGGTGCTTCGTGGGCTTTGAGCGGAAGTTCGCGGTGCGGTTTTCCTTCCTGCTGTCCATTCCGGCGGTGCTGGGGGCCAATATCCTCAGCCTGAAGGATGCCATTTCCGCAGGCGTGGACTGGGGCCAGGTGCCGGTGTATCTGGTGGGCGTGCTGACGGCGGCGGTGTCCGGGTATCTGTGCATCGGCCTGCTGCGGCGGATCGCCAACAAGGGAAAATTCGGCGCGTTTGCGTATTACTGCTGGGCCATGGGTCTGCTGACCATCGTGATGCAGCTGATCAAGTAAGAGAAAGGATTCGTTATGGCGTCTGGACAGAAGAAAAAAACAACTGGAAAGGCCCGGCAGGGCGGCGGTCAGAGCCGCCAGACCAGCCGCAGCCCGCAGAAAACCCCCCGCCCGCCTATCCGGCGGGAGGTGGGCGGCGGCGTGTGCCTGCTGCTGGCCCTGTGCGTGGTGGTCAGCTATTTCCAGGCGGACGCCATCGTTCTGAACCTGCTGGGGGATCTGCTGAAGGGGCTGACGGGGTATGGCTATTGGCTGGCGGCCCCGGCCCTGGCCCTGGCGGGGGTGAACCTGCTGGCCCACCGGGGACGGCCTGTGGCGCTGCGGACCGTCTGCACCCTGGTGACGCCGGTGCTGCTGGGGGCGATCCTGCATTTGTTTTTGTATCAGGGGAGACCGTTACGGGCCTGGGCCCCATGATGAAGAGCCTGTGGGCCGATGGGCTGCTGCTGAAAAGCGGCGGAGCGGTGGCCGGAGGGCTGGCCGCAGGCATGAAGCGGCTGGTGGGCACGATGGTGTCCGTCATTGTGCTGCTGCTGCTTTTGGCGGCGGCGTTGTTGGCGGCGCTGCGGGTATCGCCCCGGGAGCTGGTGCAGCGGGCCAGGGACCGGGTCCC